>Ga0076930_100310_pt1 | contig 54863 bp, 45 predicted proteins | sample HotLakConsoUCCRE_FD_71149 | JGI IMG/M metagenome (GOLD analysis project Ga0076930, IMG submission 71149) | Hypersaline microbial mat communities from Hot Lake, Washington, USA - Hot Lake Consortium UCC-RE (version 3) (version 3) ...
CCGCGGCGCGGACCTTGGCGATGGTCGCCTTGCTGGCCGAGGCGCCGGGGGTGAACACGCGGCTGACCGCCGACTGGCTCACGCCGGCAAGGCGGGCGACATCCTGGGCTGTGACTTTCACGGGGGCGAGGGTCATTCCGCGGTCCACCCCCCGTCGACGAGCAGGTGGGTGCCCGTCACCAGCGCCGAGGCCGCGGAGGCGAGGAACACCACCGGGCCCATCACATCCTCGATCTCGCCAACGCGGCCGAGCTTGATCTTCGACAAGATCCAGGCGCGCCGCTCGGGGTCCTTCAGCGTCTGTTCGGCCAGCGGCGTGCGGATGAAGGTGGGGCAGATGGTGTTGACCCGGATGCCGTGCGGCGCCCATTCCAGCGCCATCGCCTTGGTCATCCCCTCCAGCGCGTGCTTGCTGGCGCAGTAGACGGCGCGGTCGGGGCCCCCGACATGGCCCATCTGACTGGAGATGTTGATCAGGCTGCCGGTCCGGCCCGCCGTGATCAGGCCCTGCGCCACGGCGCGGGTCAGGAAATAGGCGGCGCGCAGGTTCACGTCCATGACGGCGTCATAGTCGGCGGCCGTGGTGTCGAGCGCCGGGGCGTGGCGCGCCAGCCCGGCTGAATTGACCAGCACGTCGAACGGGCCGTGGGCGGAAACGGCGGCGTCGGTGGCCGCCAGATCGGTGATGTCGAGCGGCAGGGCGGTGGCTTTGCCGCCCACGGCGGTGATGGCATCCGCCACCGCTTCCAGGTCCGCTGCGCGGCGGGCCACCAACGTGACCTCGGCCCCGGCTTCTGCCAGCGCCGCCGCGGCCCCCAGCCCGATGCCGGACGAGGCACCGGTGACGAGCGCGCGCCTGCCGTCGAGCCGGAAGGACGGGGTGCGGGGCAGGGTCGTCATGTGCCCTCCGGTGCCGGCGGCTGCCGGGTGCCGTCGTCGAACGCTTCCCACCCCTCGCCGGCGAAGACGTCGCGGCCAAGCTGGAACAGCACCTCGGCGAAGTCGACGAAAACCGGGTTGTCGGCGATGCGCCCATCCTCGATCCGCCAGAAATCCATGTAGGGGATGCGGACACGCGCGCCGGTGGGCGCGATGCCCATGAACGGCCCCGCATGCGTCGCCTCGATATGGCCGAAGCACGCCGCCCAGTCGCCATCGGCGATCATCTTCTCCGTCAGGTAGACCCGGTCGGAGAACGCGGCCCGCAACGGGCGCTGCCAGTTGCGGCGAAATTCCTCCAGCCCCCGCTTGGTCCCCGAGCCGCGATTGCCGCGCCACAGGAAGGCGGGCGTGAAATGCGGCGTCATGTCGGTGTCGCCGCGGCCCAGCGCGGCCTCCATCGCCTGCACGGCCTCCAGCGAGGCGCGGCTTCTGGCCAGATGCTTCTCGGCTTCGCTCATTCCGCGGCGACCCCGTAGGCGACGTTCTTGCCACCGTAGCGGCGCACGCGGATGTTGCATTGTTCGGCGTGGCCGATGAACCCCTCGAGCATGCACAGCCTGGAGCCGTATTCGCCGATCATCGTCGCGGCGGCGTCGGTGGTGATGCGCTGGTAGCTGTGGGTCTTGAGAAACTTGCCCACCCAGAGCCCGCCGGTGTAGCGCCCGGCCTTGCGGGTGGGCAGGGTGTGGTTGGTGCCGATGACCTTGTCGCCGTTGGCGACATTGGTGCGCGGCCCGAGGAACAGTGCGCCGTAGCTGTGCATTTTCTCCAGATACCAGTCGTCGCGGTCCGTCATCACCTGCACATGCTCGTAGGCCATGTCGTTGGCGACACTCAGCATCTCGTCATGGGTGTCGCACAAGATCACGTCGCCATAGTCGCGCCAGCTGACGGCGGCGGTGTCGGCGGTGGGCAGGATCGTCAGCAGGCGGTCGATCTCGGCCAGGGTCGCCTCGGCCAGCTTGCGGGAATTGGTGATCAGGCAGGCAGGCGAGTTGTAGCCGTGTTCCGCCTGGCCCAGCAGGTCGGTCGCGACCAGTTCGGCATCCACCGTGTCGTCGGCGATCACCATGGTCTCGGTCGGCCCGGCGAAGAGGTCGATGCCGACGCGGCCGTAGAGCTGACGCTTCGCTTCGGCGACGAAAGCGTTGCCGGGGCCGACGATCATGTGCACCGGCTCGATCGTCCTGGTGCCGATGGCCATGGCGCCCACGGCCTGGATGCCGCCCAGAACGTAGATCTCGTGCGCGCCGCCCAGGTGCATGGCCGCCACGATCGCCGGGTGCGGTTCGCCGTTCACCGGCGGCGCGCTGGCGACGATGCGCGGCACGCCCGCCACGGTGGCGGTCAGCACCGACATGTGGGCGCTGGCGACCATCGGGAACTTGCCGCCCGGAACGTAGCAGCCGACCGACTGCACGGGGATGTTCCTGTGCCCCAGGATCACGCCCGGCAGCGTCTCGACCTCGATATCGGTCATCGAGGCGCGCTGCGCCTGCGCGAAGCCGCGGATCTGGTCCTGGGCGAAGCGGATATCGTGCATGTCGCGGGTCGCGACCTTCTGCATCGCCGCCTCGATCTCGGACGCGCTCAATCGGAAGCCGGGGCGCGTCAGCCCGTCGAACCTTTCGCTCAGCTCGGCCACCGCGGCGTCGCCGCGCGTCTCGATGTCGTGCAGGATCGTTTCGACCGTGGTGCGGACCCTGGCGTCATCCTCGGCGCGGTCGGCGTCGGACTTGCCGGATTTCAGGTGCAGTATGGCCATGGATCAGGCTCCTTGGGGTGGTTGGGCAGATGGCCGCGGGTCTCGGGGGGTCATGTCGGTCCTTCAGCGGTCGATGCGCAGGCCGGTTTCGGCGTCGAACAGGTGGCAGATGCCGGCGGGCACATGGGCCGCGATGGGTGCGCCGATCTGCGCGGAAAAATCCTTGGCCGCCTTGATCGCGACCAGCCCGCCGCCGGCCTGCACGGTGGCCATGGAGGCATCGCCCAGCAGTTCCATCGAATAGACATGGGCGGCGATCTCGCCCGTCTCGGCGACGCGCGCATCCTCGGCCCGGAAGCCCAGTGTGACCGGTCCGTCCGGCGCGCCGTCGAAGCCGGGGATGCGCACGCGCTCGGCCTCGAACACGCCGCCGGTGATCGTGCCCTGCAGCAGGTTCATCGCCGGGCTGCCGATGAAGCTGGCGACGAAGGTGTTCGCGGGCCGGTCGTAGATCTCCAGCGGCGTGCCGATCTGCTGCATCGCGCCCTGGTTCATCACCACCACCCGGTCGGCCAGCGTCATCGCCTCGATCTGGTCATGGGTGACGTAGATCGTGGTGGTCTTCAGCTCGTGGTGCAGGTTCTTGATCTGCGCCCGGGTCGAGACGCGCAGCTTCGCGTCGAGGTTCGATAGCGGCTCGTCCATCAAGAACACCTTGGGCTCGCGCACGATGGCGCGCGCCAGTGCCACGCGCTGGCGCTGCCCGCCCGACAGGTCGGCGGGTTTGCGGTGCAGGAAATCGTTCAGCTCCACCGTGGCCGAGGCGCGCATCACCCGGTCGTTGTGCTCGGCCTGCGGGATCTTGCGCACCTTCAGCGGGAAGCGGATGTTTTCGTACACCGTCATCGTCGGATAAAGCCCGTAGGACTGGAACACCATGGCGATGTCGCGGTCCTTGGGCTCCAGCTCGTTCACGCGGGCGCCGCCGATCAGGATGTCGCCCTCCGACGCGTCCTCCAGCCCCGCGATCATGCGCATCGTGGTGGTCTTGCCGCAGCCCGAGGGGCCGAGCAGCACCAGGAACTCGCCGTCGGCGATGTGCAGGTTCATCGTCTGCACGCCGACGAAATTGCCCCAGCGCTTGGACAGGTTCTTCAGCTGAATGTCGGCCATGGTCGTTACCCTTTCACGGCGCCGGCGGTCAGGCCGCTGACGATCTGGCGCTGGAAGAACATCACGAGGATGAACAGCGGTGCGGTGACCGACACGACCGAGGCGACGGCGAACATCACGTTGCCGCGGGTCTGGGTGGTGCCGAGGAAGCTTTCGATCTTGGGCACCATGGTCAGGTTCTCGGTCGACAGCAGCATCGAGGTCACGGCGAAGTCGTTGTAGGCCAGCAGGAAGCTGAACAGCCCCGTGGTGATCACGCCCGGCCACATGACCGGGATGATCACATGGCGGAACGCCTGGAACCGCGAACAGCCGTCGACCATCGCGCTTTCGTCCAGATCCTTGGGGATGTTGCGGAAGAAACTGGTCAGCATCCAGAGCGTGAAGGGCTGGTTGATCGCCACCAGCACGATGATCGTGGTCGGCAGGTGCCCCCAGAGGTTCCATTCGAAGAACGGCAGCAGGTAGCCCGAGACCAGCGTGATCGGCGGCATGGCGCGGAACACCAGCGCCAGGATCAGCAGCCAGAAGGCGTAGCGGTAGGGCGAGCGCGACAGGGCATAGCCGCCGAGCGTGCCGATCGTCAGCGAGATCACCACCACCGACACGGTCACGATCAAGGTGTTGAGCGCGGCGCGCCAGAACTCCTCCTGCACCCAGGCACCGTGGTAGCCGTCGCCGGTGAAGGGTGCGCCGGTCTCGGACTCGGTCAGGGTGCCGAAGAGCGCGTTGCGCCAATCGGCCCGCGAGAAGAAATCCCCCTCCACCTTGAACGAGCCCCAGAGCGTCCACAGGAACGGGAAGGCCGCGATGACGAGCCAGACGATCAGGAAGGCGCTCAAGGCAAGGCGAAGGCTTGCGGGGCGGCGGTTGGCGATGGTCGACATGCGTACCTCCCTCAGGCCTTGCCGAAGCTGCGCCAGGTGCGCACCAGCACCGGCGACAGCAGAATGATGATGCCCACGATGGTCAGCACCGAGGTGGCCGCCGCCGAAGACAGAAGCCGCGTCTCGCCGCCCAGATCGGAATAGATGAAGTAGCTCAGCGATTGCGCATGGGCGCTGGCCGAGAAACTGATGATCGGCTCGAACACGCGGAAATTGTCCATGATCTTGATCAGCGCCATGAAGGTGGTCAGTGGCAGCAGATGCGGCAGCATGACGTAGCGGATGCGCTGCCAGCGCGTCGCGCCGTCGATCATCGCCGATTCCAGCGTGTCCTGCGGTACCGTCTGCAGGCCCGCGTAGTAGACGACGAAGGCGAAGGGCGCCGAGGACCAGATGCCGTAGACGATCAGCATCGCCCACATCATCGGCGTCGAGGCCTTGACCGAAAGGTTGGGGTCGCCGGTCAGATGCTGGAAAAACGCACCCAGGATGCCGCGGCTGTCGATCATCCAGAACAGGATCAGCCCGCCCACCAGCGGCGTCACGATCATCGGCAGCAGCGAGAAGAAGATCGTCGGCCCGCGGAGCATCCGGGGCAGCGCATTCACCGACAGGGCGATGACGAAGCCAAGGACGATCGACAGCGGCGTCACCAGGAAGGTGTAGGTCAGCGTGAAGGACAGCGCGCCGTAGAACGGCAGGCGCAAGAGCCGGTTCATGAAGGTCGCCAGATCGGGGGCATTGGCCCAGAGCATCGCCACTTCGGTGACGGCCAGATGGGCGCGGTTGACGTAGATGTCGAGGCCCACGAAGCGGCCCAGCGGTTCGGCGTCGCGCAAGGCGCGGGTGGCGGCCTGATCCACGGTCGTGGTGCTGGTGCAGCCGAAGGGGCCGCAGTTCTCCACCTCGACGATGACCTGTTCATGCGGCGCGTAGACCGACTGGATCAGCACCGAGACGATGGGAAAGGCGATGAACAGCAGCATCGCCGTGGCGGTGGGCAGGAAGAACCAGAAGAACGTGCGATGTTTCATGGCGTCTCCGGGGTGGTCCGGCTGCACAAATCAGGGGCGGTGTCCGCCCTGCGGCGCAGCGGCGGCGGAGCGCGACGAACAGATCGCGCGGCGGGTCGGCTCGGCAGGGGGGCGATGGCACCGGCGGCGGGTGTCGCCGCCGGTGCCCGCGCGGCTCAGTTCAGGAAACCGCGCTCGCGGGCGGCGGAGGTATAGGAAGCCTCGACCGCCTCGAGGGCTTCCTCGGCGGTCACGCGGTCTTGCAGGTAGGCGGCGATGTTGTCGCCCAGCGCGGTGTGCAGCAGGCCCATGTAGGGGAGCATCGGATAGGGCTGCGCCCCGGCGTTGATCGTGTCGAGCACGCCGGTCGAGACCGGGGTCGGCTCGTAGCCTTCGATCATCCAGACCGCCATCTGCTGGGTCTCGTCGGTCAGGAGGTCGGGCTGGATGGCGTGCACGAGGGCACGGAACGTCGCCTCGGCATCGGCGTCGGACGCGTTGCTGGAGACGGTGAACCCGTCCCACCACAGGGTGGTGGCCGGAACGCCGCTGTCGCCGACCATCAGCGGGCCGCCGACGCGGGTGTTGGTGTGCACCTCGGGCGCCGAACCCTCGGGTTCCATCAGCACCTGGGTGCGCGATCCCCACATGTTCATCAGGGCTACGTTGCCCGCCATCCATTCGGTCGAGGTGGCGTTGCTGTCGTGGGTCAGGTAGTCGGGGTTCATGTACTCTGCCAGGGCCGCCATCGTCTCGAGCGCCGCCACGCCGGCCTCGTTGTTGATCGACACCTCCGCGCTGCCGGGGGCGAAGAACGCGCCGCCATGGCCGAGATACATGTTGACGAATTCCTGCGCGAGATTCCAGCCCGACTGGTAGGCGCCCCCGATCGGGTTCTCCATGACACCTGCGGCCCGGATCTGCTCGGCGGCGTCCAGCACCTCCTCGTAGGAGGTCGGCACGTCGATCCCGAGATCCGCAAGCACATCCTCACGGTAGACGAGATGCTGGGCATTGGCCATGAAGGCCACGGCCATGACGTTTCCGTCCACGGTGATCAGCTGGTAGGGCTCAAGGTCGGCGCCATGGGCTTCGACCAGATCGTTCAGCGGGCGGATGACATCGTCGTTGATCAGGGCGACGATGGAGGAATTGGCGATGATCGCGCTGGTGTATTCCGGCGGCGAGGTCGACATGCCGGCGACGTTCAGCGTCTGGTGCTGCGAGGTCAGGTTGGCGCTGACCTCCACCGCGTCGGTCGCGCAGTCCGCCGCGCGGTCGGCCACGGCGCGGATGGCGGGAAATTCATTGCCGATGATCGAAACGCGGCCCTCGGCAATCCCGCAATCGGCGGCTGCGGCACCGGCCGTCATGGCCAGCGCGCTGGCCCCGAGCAGGGCCGAAACGCTCAGCCCGCGAAGTGTTCTGGTCATGTTGTTCTCCCTGTTCATGGCGGACTCGGCTGTGCCGATATCCTGGCGGGAATCGCCTTCGAGGGCGCCCATGATCCTGATGCTCCGGATTTTTGCATGCGTATGCAAGAAAAAAGTTGCAGGGGCTTTCAGGCTTTGGCAAGCCTGAGACACGCGCAGCGGCAAGGGGCGGGGCAGATCGTGTTGTCAGCAGGTTTCGACCCCGAGGGCGCGCCGGACGAGGCCTTGCGCCGGGATGTGCAGGACCGGCTTCGCGCGCTGGCCGCGGCGCCCGCCGATGGGCTGGAGGCCGCGCTTGCGGCCCTCGCCACCCCGGACGCGCACTGGCGCGCGGCGCATCCGATGAACGAGATGCAGGGCAATGCCGCCGCCCTTCATGCGATCTGGAAGCCGCTGAAGCAGGCGTTTCCCGATCTGGAACGGCGCGATCTGGTGTTCGTGGCGGGGCGCTACGAGGGGCGGACGCAGCTCGCCGCTATGGGCCATTACTGCGGCACCCTGCGCGGTGACTGGCTTGGCATTCCGGCCAGCGGAAAGCCGATGACCCTGCGCTACGGCGAGGTCTGGCAGGTCGACCAGGCCGGCCGGGTGGTGCAGGCGACCCTGCTGTGGGATGTGCTCGACGTGCTGCGCCAATGCGGGATCTGGCCGCTTGCCCCGGCAAAGGGGGTGGAGCTGACGTGGCAGCCGCCGATCACCGGCGACGGTCTGCGTCTGACCGCCTCCGCCCCCAATGACAGCCGCGCCAGCATCGAGCAGACCCTGCGCATGCACAAGACGCTGGCCGAATTCGACGACCCCGGCGCCCTGTCGCGCGAGGCGCTGATCGCGATGCCTCAGCGCGACCACTGGCACCCGAAGATGATGTGGTACGGTCCCGCCGGCATCGGCACGACGCGCGGCCTCGACGGGTTCGTGGACGGCCACCAACTGCCGTTCCGTGTCGCGTTCCACCGCCCGCAGGGCACGTTCGAGGAGGTGAGTGCCGAACGCGCGCGGCACGGGGCGGGGCACTACATCCGCATCGGCGATGGGCCCTATTCGGTTACCGGGGGCTGGCCCTCGGTCTATGCGCGCCACATGGGCGACGGCTTTTGCGGCGTGAAGGCGAGCGGGCGCCCGGTGGTGATGCGGGTGATGGATTTCTACCTGCATCACGAGGGCCTGATCCGCGAGAACTGGGTGCCGCTCGACATGCTGCACCTGCTCAGGCAGATGGGCGTGGACATTCTGTAGGTTGGCCCCCGCGCACACCGGTCTTCACACGCCGGCCGGTGCGGCGGTCGGGCGCGGCGCTTGGCCTGCGCCACGCCCTGCCGGTCGGGTCTGCGGCCTCAGTCGGCTGGCTGGAACACGAACGGCTCTGCCATCTCGAAGCTGGCCGAGGCCTCGCCGGTCAGGATGCGCTCCATGTCGACGCCGAGGTCGAGCTTCAGCACCGGGGCGCCTTCGGACAGGTCGAGATTGGCCAGGTCGACCCAGAACACGCTGGGCGAAATCACCGATTCCACATAGTAGCGCCGGTCGAGGTGGTCGGCCACGACGCGCCAGCGCGTCGTCGAGAGGTTGGGCTGGTCGGCGATCGAAATCCCCCACGGAACGGAGGTCTGGCGGATCACGCTGAACACCGACGCGGCGGCGGTGCGGGGGTCGGCGCTTTGCTCGACCGCGTTGATGTAGAAGCTGGCGCGCACGAACCGGTCAGTCGCGCGCACGGTGCCGGGCATGAACTCGCGCGGGTTCACGCCGTCCCAGTAGTCGCGGATCGCCAGTTGCTGATCATAGGTCGGCTCGTTCGTCATGATCTGGTAGCTGCGATCGTGCCACACGACCATTTCGCCGTCGACGAACTCGATGATGGCGCTGTCGCCGGTGGCGTCCGACATCGAGACATGCACGGTCGCCGCTTTTCCGGGCGGTCCCACGGGCACCTCGCCGCCCTGCACAAGGACCGGATTGTCGCGCAGGTCGGCCACCGCCTCGGCCACCGTCGCGTAGCGATCCAGCAGGTATTGCGGGAAGACCGACAGCGAGATGCGGGGCGTTTCCCCGTCATCCTCGGGATAGACGGCCTCCACCTCCCACAGCAGGTTCACGACCAGCCCTGCCTCGTTCATGCCGTCGGCGGTGGAGATGTCGTAGCCGGAAACCGCGAGGCTGCCATAGGTGGAGGTCCATTGCGCGGAGCGCTCGCCCGCCGCGCCCCCGCGCTCCATCCCGCGGGGAAAGGCCCAGAGGTTGCTCACGATGGGCAGCTTCCAATCCATGCTGCGGCCGGTCAGAACCCGGTTTTCGGGGCCGAGATAGACCGCGCGGGTGCAGGCCTCTGCCACCGGGGCGGCGGCGAGGATCAGGGCTGCGGCCAAGGCGGCAGCGGTTTGCGAAAATCGTGACATGTCGTCCTCTCAGGGTTGACGTGGGGCCGTCGTGGCCGGGCCTCGGACACGAAGGCCCGGAAACGTTCCGATCAGAACCGCCAGGTCGCGCCCACCAGGGGCCCGGTCATGGCGCCTTCGAAGATGGTGCCGTCATCGGCGTAGTCGACGTAGAGGTGCCGCCATCCGATCGACAGGTAGAGATTGTCGGTCGCCTGGTAATTGGCGGTGACCGCCGCCTGCCAGGTCAGCTCCGAGCCCGCGCCGAAGCCGCCGACGTCGATGTAGCCCAGCAGCGACCAGCGGTCGGACAGGGGGGCGGTGCCGCGCAGGGCGATGATCGGGTCGACGAAGCTCGCCTCGGGCGCGACGCTGACGCCCAGCCCCGGGGCCGACACGCTGCCGTCGATCCTCCAGGCTCTGAGGCCGCCCAGGACGTCGATGGAACTGCCGCCGCCCGCTTCGAAGCGGCGGCCCGCCGCCAGCGTGAGCGACCGCAGCGTGACCTCGCCCGAGGCCGGCCCGACCGGCGTCGTTCCCGACCGCGACGAGGACGAATAGGTGAAATCCCCGAACAGCACGAGATCGCCACGCCGGGCGAGGCCGGTGGCGAAGAAGGCGGCATCCAGATCCTCGAGCACGTCGGACAGCGACTTGTCGAAGGACAGGGTCGGCGCCCCGGTGAAGGGCGTGAAATCCCCCGTCACCCCCGCTCCCCAGCCATAGAGCGTGACCTGGCCGGACCAGTCCTGCGCGGTGGCGGCCACGGGGGTCAGCATCAGCGTGGCAGCGACGGCGGCGACCGCCCGCATCGACGAGGTCGGGGAAAACGGCATCAGAGCTGCTCCTTGAAGACGCGCCCGCCCTTCATGACGAGGCGCAGATTGGCATCGGGATCGGCGAGGAAATCGAGACCGGTCTCGGGGTCGCCATCCCAGACGAGCATATCGGCCAGCGCACCCTCGGCGATGACGCCGAGCCGTCCCTCGTAGGGGGCGCGTTCGCCGGACAGGGCCAGCAGCTCGCCCGCCGCGCCCGTCGCCATGCGCAGCGCCTCGAGCGGGGGCATGAAGCGCGTCAGCTTGCCAAGCTGGCGCCCCTGGCTGGCCGCGCCGCGCGGGTTGAAGAGCACGTCGGTGCCGAAGGCCATGTTCACACCCTCGGCCCGGCCTTCCTCGAAGGCGCGCACCGTGCCCTCGGCCACCAGCTGCTGCTTGGCGATGCTGCGCGGGTCGGAATACTGGTTCGCGTCCTCGTCGGCGAGGAAGGGCTGGATGCTCCACCACACATCCGCCTCGGCCATGGCGCGGATCGTTTCGGTGTCGGCCAGTTGCGCATGTTCGATGGAGCGCACGCCCGCCTCGAGGCAGCGCAGGATGCCCGCGGGCGTGTAGACATGGGCGCAGACATAGGTGCCCCAGTCCGCCGCCGCCTCCACCGCGGCACGCATCTCGTCGAGCGTGTACTGCGCCGTGTCGAGGGGGTCGTAGGGCGAGGCGACGCCGCCGCCGGCCATGATCTTGATCTGGCTCGCGCCGCGCATCAGCTGCTCGCGCGTGCGGCGCAGCACCTCGTCGCGGCCGTCGGCGATGGCGGCGACGCCGGTGCGCTCGGTGTAGTCGGCGGGCTCGTTCGGCATCCGGGGCAGCGCGCTCAACAGGCGGAAATCGCCATGCCCCGAGGTCTGCGACAGCATCGCGCCGGAGGGGAAGATCCGCGGCCCGGTCACGGCACCCTGGTCGATCGCCAGCTTCAGCCCGAAGACCGGCCCGCCGGTGTCGCGCACGGTGGTGAAGCCGCGCATCAGCGTAGCGCCCGCTTCACGACCCGCCATCAGGTGGACAAAGCCGATGTCCTGCGTCAGCGCCGCGATCTGGCTGACCCCCACCAGCGTGGCATGCCAATGGCAGTCGATCAGGCCCGGCGTCACCGCCCTTCCGCCGCAGTCGATCACCTCGGCATCGGCCGGACCCGTTCCGGTGGCGGGCAGGCCGGTGATGCGCCCGCCCTCGACCACGATGTCCCGGCCCGACTGCATCGACAGGGTGGTGCCGTCGAAATACCGCAGGTTCGTCAAGACGGTCGGCCGGCCCGGCGTCTGGGCGCGAAGCCCGCGAGGGGCGAGCCCGAAACCTGCAAACAGCCCGACGACCGCGGCCATGCCGCCAAGGGCCTGGCGGCGGGATATGTCGGCCTCGATCCGCTGCATGGCGGCGCGTGTGTCGGGTGCCCCGCACAGGCACGGGTTGAGGGCGTCCACGCCGGCTTCGATGGCTTCAAAACATGTCAGGCACATGACAAGGGCACCCTTCCTATGGTCAGAAAACCTAAAGCAAATCAACTTTCTCAAGAGTTGAGGATGTCGAGCGGAAATGGCCGTGGCAAGAATTTTTTTCACATGCAACGGTTTCCGTCCCTACCCTTCGACAGGCCCGCACCGCCGCGCCCGCGGCTGTTGTGAGGAGGGTCGCCGAACCAGTCATTGCGACAATCCGCCGACAGGGTGACGCCACGATACAGGCGGATCTTTTCACTTGCGTGGCCGAAAAACTGCTGCGACGCTTTCAGGATGAATAGTCAAGAAACGTCCCGGAGGTTGATCCACATGACTCACACCCCCCTGCGAACCGGCCTGTGCGCGCTGATGCTGCTGATGGGCAGCACCGCGATGGCTGCCGCCCAGGTCACCCTGATCCGCGGCAACGATACCGACCCGGCGACGCTCGATCACCACCGCACCTCCACCGTGGCCGAGGGCAACCTGCTGCGTGACCTGTACGAGGGGCTGGTGACGCAAGACAGCATGGGCGAGGTGGTTCCCGGCGTCGCCGAGAGCTGGGAGATCTCCGAGGACGGGACGGTCTACACCTTCGCCCTGCGCGAGGATGCGCGCTGGTCGAACGGCGACCCGGTGACGGCAGAGGATTTCGTTTTCGCCTTCCAGCGCATCATGACCCCTGAAACCGCTGCCGGCTACGCCAGCGTGCTGTTCCCGATCCTCAACGCCGAGGCGATCACCCAAGGCGAGATGGAGCCGGACGAGCTTGGCGTCACGGCGCCCGACGACCGCACGCTCGAGATCACGCTCAACGGCCCGACGCCCTATTTCCTCGAGTTGCTGACCCACCAGACCGCCCTGCCGCTGCACCAGGCCAGCGTCGAGGAACATGGCGATCAGTTCACCCGACCCGGCAACATGGTCACCAACGGCGCCTACATGCTGGAAAGCTTCACGCCGAACGACCGGATCGTGATGGCGCGCAACGAGAATTTCCACGATCTCGACAACGTGCAGATCGAGCGGATCGAATACACCCCGTTCGAGGATCGCGCGACCTGCCTGCGCCGGTTCGAGGCCGGCGAGGTGCACATCTGTTCCGACGTTCCGTCCGAACAGATGGATTACATGCGCGAGACGCTGGGCGACCAGCTGCGCATCGCCCCATACCTCGGTACCTTCTACCTTCCGGTGAAGACCACGAACGAAGGGCCGCTGTCCGACCCCCGGGTGCGGCAGGCGATCTCGATGGTGATCGACCGCGAGTTCATGGCCGAGGAGATCTGGCAGGAAACGATGATCCCCGCCTATTCCTTCGTGCCGCCCGGCATCGCCAACTACGTCGAGGGCATCCAGTTGGACTATGCCGACATGGACATGCTGGACCGCGAGGATCAGGCCATCGCGCTGCTCGAGGAGGCCGGCGTCGAGCCCGGCACCTTCTCGGTCGAGCTGCGCTACAACACCTCCGAGAACAACCGCAACACCATGGCCGCGCTGGCCGACATGCTGTCGAACATCGGCATCGAGGCGACGCTGAACGAGATGGAAGGCGCCGGCTACTTCAACTACCTGCGCGAGGATGGCGCCTTCGACATCGTGCGCGCCGGCTGGATCGGCGACTACAACGACCCGCAGAACTTCCTGTTCCTGTTCGAGAGCGGCGTCAGCTTCAACTACCCGCGCTGGTCGAACGAGGAGTATGACGCGCTGCTGGACGAGGCGGCGCAGACCACCGACCTCGCGGCGCGGGCCGAAATCCTGGGTGAGGCCGAGCAGATCTTCCTCGACGAGGTGCCGGGCATCCCGATCCTCTACTATTCGTCGCGGTCGCTGGTGTCGGACGAGGTGTCCGGGTGGGAAGACAACCTGCTGAACGCCCACGGAACCCGCTGGCTGTCCCTGGCCGAATGATCCAAGCGGGGGTGCGCCATGGCGGCGCGCCCCCGCCCTCGAAAGGGCTGCAATGCTGCGCTATACCCTGCGGCGCATGGCCAGTGCCATCCCGACGATCTTCTTCATCGTGACGCTGACCTTCTTCATGATCCGGCTGGCGCCGGGCGGCCCCTTCGATCTGGAACGCCCCATCGACCCGCTGATCATGGCGAACCTGAACCGCGCCTACAATCTCGACGCCTCGCTGTGGTCGCAATACCTGACCTACATGGGCAACCTGCTGCAGGGTGATCTGGGGCCCAGCTTCACCCGCCGTGATTTCACCGTGAACGACCTGTTCCGCACCGGGCTGCCGGTCTCGATCCTGCTGGGCTCGCTGGCGCTGGCGGCGGCCATCGTGCTGGGCACGGCTCTCGGCGTGGTGGCGGCGCTGCGCCAGAACTCGGGGGTGGATTACGCCGTGGTGGGCCTTGCGACCTTCGGGATCACAACCCCGAATTTCGTCGTCGCGCCGCTGCTGTCCCTGTTCTTCGGGGTGATCCTGGGCATCCTGCCCGCCGGCGGCTGGAGCCAGGCCAACGCCGCCTACTGGATCTTGCCGATCGTGACGCTGGCCCTGCCGCAGGTGGCGGTGATCGCGCGGCTGGTGCGCGGCGCGACGATCGAGGCGCTGCGCTCGAACCATGTGCGCACCGCGCGCGCGTATGGCCTGCCGACGCGGGTCGTGGTGGTAAAGCACGCGCTGCGCGCGGCCATGCTGCCGGCCGTATCCTATCTCGGGCCGACGGCGGCGGGGCTGCTGACCGGCTCCGTGGTGGTGGAGACGATCTTCGGCATCCCCGGCATCGGGCGCTACTTCGTGCAAGGGGCGCTGGGGCGCGACTACACGCTCGTCATGGGCACGGTGGTGGTGATCTCGATCTTCGTCATCGCCTTCAACCTGATCGTCGATCTGCTGTACGCCTGGCTCGACCCGAGGGTGCGTTATGACTGAGATCCCGACCCCGGAGATGTCCATCGCCCCTGCCAAGGCCGCCGCAGGCCGGTCGCTGTGGCAAGACGCCTGGCTCCGCCTGCGCCGCAACCGCGCCGCCGTGGCCAGCGCCATCGTGCTGATCCTGCTGGCGCTGGCGGGCCTCTTCGGCCCCTACCTCAGCCCGCACCCGCATGACCGGGTCTACACGCAATTCGTGCGGGTGCCGGCCAGCCTCGAGGCCTACCCCCGCGCCGACACGATCCTGCCCGGCTTCGACGCCTTGATGACGCGCGCCCGCCTGAGCGGCACCGAGCCGGTGCTGGAAGGCTCCACGATCAGCGTGGACCTGTCGGATGACGAGCCGATCGACGAGCGCGTGGTGCGCTACTTCGAACGCTCCGACCTGTTCACTGGGGCCGACCTGGCGCTTGCCGCCGACGGGCTGAGCGGCACCCTGACGGCGACGGTGGAACGGCACTACTTCATCTTCGGCACCGATGCGCTGGGGCGCGACCTGATGGCGCGCATCTTCATCGGGGTGCGCATCTCGCTGGCCATCGGCATCCTCGCGTCCTTCATGGCGCTGGCGCTCGGTGTCGCCTATGGCGCGATCTCGGGCTATCTGGGCGGGCGCGTCGACAACGTGATGATGCGCATCGTCGATGTGCTCTATTCGCTGCCCTTCATCTTCTTCGTGATCCTCATGGTGGTGTTCTTCGGGCGCAGCATCTTCATCATCTTCATCGCCATCGGCGCGACCGAATGGCTCGACATGGCGCGCATCGTGCGGGGCCAGACGCTGTCGCTGAAACGGCAGGAATTCGTGCAGGCGGCCGAGGCGCTGGGGGCGACGAAGGCGGGCATCCTGACGCGCCACATCGTCCCGAACCTGCTCGGCCCGGTCGTGGTCTTCGTGACCCTGCTGGTGCCCAAGGCGATCCTGCTCGAAAGCCTTTTGTCCTTCCTCGGCCTCGGCGTGCAGGAGCCGCTGACCTCGCTCGGCCTGCTGATCTCGGAGGGGGCGGGCAACATGCGCGGCGCGCCGTGGCTGCTGATCTGGCCGGCGCTGACGCTGACCGCGATCCTCTTCGCGCTGAACTTCCTCGGCGACGGGCTGCGCGACAGCCTCGACCCCAAGGATCGCTGAATGACCGATCCGATCCTGTCCGTGCGCGACCTGCGCGTCACCTTCCAGACCAACGACGGCCCGGTCGAGGCGGTGCGCGGCATCGACCTCGACGTGGCGGCGGGCGAGACCATCGCCATCGTCGGCGAAAGCGGCTCGGGCAAGAGCCAGGCGACGATGGCGATCATGGGCCTTCTGGCCAGCAACGGCCGCGCCACGGGCAGCGCGCGCTACCGCGGGCAGGAGCTGATCGGCCTGTCGGAGCGCAAGCTGAACCGGGTGCGCGGCAACAGGATCACGATGATCTTCCAGGAGCCGATGACCTCGCTCGACCCGCTCTACCGGATCGGGGCGCAACTGGCCGAGCCGCTGCGCCACCATCGCGGCATCACCGGGCGCAAGGCGCGCGCGCGGATCGTGGAGCTGCTGGATCTGGTCGGCATCCCCGAGCCGGAGCGGCGCATCGACTCCTATCCGCACGAGCTGTCAGGCGGGCAGCGCCAGCGCGTGATGATCGCCATGGCGCTGGCCAACGACCCCGACATCCTGATCGCGGACGAGCCGACGACGGCGCTCGACGTGACGATCCAGGCGCAGATCCTGACCCTGCTGGCCGAGCTGCAGGACAGGCTCGGCATGGCCATCGTGTTCATCACCCACGATCTGGGCGTGGTGCAGCGCTTCGCCGACCGGGTCTATGTCATGCAGGCCGGCAAGGTGGTCGAGCAAAACGCCACCGGCACGCTGTTCGCGGCCCCGGCCCATCCCTACACCCGCATGCTTCTGGACGCCGAGCCGGAGGGAACAAAGGCGCCGCCCCCGCCCGAGGCGCCGGTGCTGATCGAGGGCGAGGATGTCGGCGTCGTGTTCCGGGCCGGTGGCGGCCTGTTCGGCCCGGCCTCGGAACTGCACGCCGTCAGCCATGTGTCGCTCCGCCTGCAGGAGGGGCAGACCATCGGCATCGTCGGCGAAAGCGGGTCGGGCAAATCGACACTGGGCCGCGCCTTGCTGCGGCTGCTGCCCAGCACCGGACAGGTGTCGTATCTGGGGCAGGAGCTGAGCCTCGAGCCGGCGCGGATGCGCCCGATGCGGCGCGAACTGCAACTGGTGTTCCAGGACCCGTTCGGCTCGCTCAGCCCGCGCATGACCGTGGGGCGGATCATCACCGAGGGCCTGTTGATCCACGAGCCGTCGCTGACCCGGCGCGACCGGGACCGCCGTGCCGACGAGGCCCTGACCGAGGTCGGCCTCGACCCGTCGATGCGCAACCGCTATCCGCATGAGTTTTCCGGCGGCCAGCGCCAGCGCATCGCCATCGCGCGCACGATGATCCTGAAGCCGCGGGTGATCGTGCTGGACGAACCGACCAGCGCGCTCGACCGCTCGGTGCAGAAGCAGATCGTCGAGCTGTTGCGCGACCTGCAGGCGCGCCACGGCCTGTCCTACCTGTTCATCAGCCACGACCTCGCGGTGGTGCGGGCGCTGTCGGACCATATCATCGTGATGAAGGAAGGCCGCATCGTCGAGGAAGGCCCGACCGAGGCGATTTTCGACCGGCCCGAACAGGCCTACACCCGCACGCTGATGGCCGCTGCGCTGGACGCGTCACGCTTTCGCCCTCACGCCGGCGACTGACGGCGCCCGGCGTGGACCGGCATATGATGCCGGCGGGCAGGGGCCGTTGGCCTGAAACTCTTGTGCAAGATCCTGCACCGACCTGCTCGATCCCTGTTTCCAGGCGGCCATTTGATGGTAGGCGAGGCGGGGGGGGGCGGGCCGAGGTCGACCTGCCCGAAATGCTCGCCCGCGGCGGTCCGGTTCTGGCGGCGGCCCCTGCCGCCCATGCGGCGCTGACGCAGGTCACCGCGGGCCTTTTCTGACCCGGCCAGGTGCCGCGGATGCCTGTCGCGGCCGACGCCGTGGCCACGGGCGGTTGATGTTCCGGCCCCTGCGGCTATGGTTGGTCCCATGACAGATCGCCAAGACACGCCCGCATCCGAAGGCGTGTCCGACATGCTGACCGCGCTTTTGACCGGCGCGATTTCCGACCCGTTCACCGTGCTGGGGCCTCACGAGGTTGCGGGTCGGCGGCAGGTCACGGTCGTGGTGCCCGGCGCCCACCGTGTCGTCGCGCGGCTGGATCACGACGGATCGGAACATGTGCTGTCGACGCAGGACGGTGTGGTGTTCGCCGGCCCGGTGCCCGGCGATGCGCCCTATCGCCTGCACGCGACGGCAGCGACCGGCGAGAGCTGGGGTTTCGACGACCCCTACCGCTTCGGCCCGGTGCTCGGCCCGCTCGACGAGCATCTGATCGCCGAAGGCACGCATCAGCGGCTGTGGAAGACCCTCGGCGCGCAGGTCATGAGCCATGAGGGGGTGGCGGGCACGCGCTTTGCCGTCTGGGCCCCGAATGCGCGGCGGGTATCCGTGGTGGGCGGCTTCAACATGTGGGACGGGCGCCGCCATCTGATGCGGCGGCGCGGCGCCACCGGGGTGTGGGAGATCTTCATCCCCGACATCGGCGAGGGCGAGGCCTACAAGTACGAGATCGTGACGGCGGACGGGCGTCTTGGCCCGCCCAAGGCCGACCCGCTGGGTTTCGGCTCGCAGCATCCGCCGCTGAATGCCTCGGTCGTGCGCGACATCACCGGCTACGGTTGGCCCGATCAGGACTGGATGGAAACGCGCGCGGCGCGCAACGCGCGCACCGCGCCGATCTCGATCTACGAGGTGCAGCTTGCCTCTTGGCGGCGCAAGGGTGATCGCCCGATCTCCTACAGGGAGGCTGCGGGGGAGCTTGTGGACTATGCCGCCGACATGGGCTTCACCCATATCGAGCTGATGCCGATCAGCGAATACCCGTTCGACGGCTCGTGGGGCTATCAGCCCGTGGGCCTTTTCGCCCCCACCGTCCGCCACGGCCCGCCGCACGAGTTTCGCGATCTGGTGGCCGCGGCCCACGGCAAGGGCCTTGGCGTCATCCTCGACTGGGTGCCGGGGCATTTCCCGAGCGACCCGCACGGGCTGGGACAGTTCGATGGCACCGCGCTCTACGAACATGCCGATCCGCGCGAGGGGTTCCACCAGGACTGGAACACGCTGATCTACAACTACGGCCGGCGCGAGGTGAAGAACTTCCTGCTGTCCAACGCCTTGTACTGGCTGGAGGAATTCCACGCCGACGGGCTGCGCGTGGATGCCGTCGCCTCGATGCTCTACCGCGACTATTCGCGCGCCGACGGTGAATGGGTGCCCAATGCTGACGGCGGGCGCGAGAACTACGAGGCCATCGCGATGTTGCAGGAGATGAACACCGCCACCTATGGCGCACATCCGGGCATCCTGACCGTGGCCGAGGAAAGCACGGCCTATCCGGGCGTCTCCGCGCCGGTGGACCACAACGGGCTCGGCTTCGGGTTCAAGTGGAACATGGGCTGGATGAACGACACGCTGGAATACATGAAGACGGACCCGGTGCACCGGCGCCACCATCACCACCAGATGACCTTCGGCCTGACCTACGCGTTTTCCGAGACTTTCATCCTGCCGATCAGCCATGACGAGGTGGTGCACGGCAAGGGCTCGATGCTGGGCAAGATGCCGGGCGCGGCGGAGGAGCGGTTTGCCAACCTGCGCGCTTATTACGGGTTCATGTGGGGGCATCCGGGCAAGAAGCTGCTGTTCATGGGGCAGGAGTTCGCCCAGGCCACGGAATGGAACCACGACGCCCAGATCGACTGGGCCGCGCTGGACGATCCGCGCCATGCGGGCGTGCAGCGGCTGGTGCGCGATCTGAACACGCTCTACCGCGATCTGCCGGCTCTGCACGCGCGCGATTGCGACCCGGACGGGTTTCAGTGGATCGAGGCGGATGACGCCGCGCGGTCGGTCTACGCCTGGATCAGGCGGGGCGGGGCGGATGACCCCAATGTGGTGGTCGTCAGCAACTTCACCCCGGTGGAACGTGCCGCCTACCGTCTGGGCCTGCCTTTCGCCGGGCCGTGGCGCGTGGCCCTGAACACCGACGCCGCGATCTACGGCGGCGGCGACCGCGGCCCCTCCGGGTCTGTCGACGCCACGCCAACCGCAAGCCACGGGCAGGCCGCCAGTGCCGATCTGGTCGTGCCGCCCCTGTCGACGCTGTTCCTGGTTCAGGATCGCTGAGACCCCAGATCAAGGATCGCCTGCCGATGCCCCTGAGTGACCGAATTGGATTTGACGAGGCCGCAGCCCAGGCCGAGGCCGAGGCCGCGCGGGTGGCGCTGGCCACCGCCGAGACGACCTTCGACGCGGAGCGCAGCATCGCGCGCCGCCTTGGCGGACGCATCGAGGGCGACACCGCCCGCTTCGGGTTCTGGACGCCGGAACTGCTGGATGCGCGCGTGCCGTCGGGCGACATCTTCCTCGAGATCCTGTCGCCGGTGGAGCCGCTGGATCTGACCCGCGCGCACCAGTCCGTGCGGTTCGAGCGCGCCTGGGTTCCGGTGATCCGCGAGGAGGCGCATTGCTTCACCGCCGTCACCGGCATGCGGGCGGGCACGCGCGAGGCGATGGGCGATTTCTACGCGCTCGCCTGGCGCGATGCCGAGGATCAATGGCACCGCATCCTCGACCCGCTGGCGATGTCGCTGCCCTTCGGCGTCATGGCCCCGGCGGAATTGTACGACGTCGACGCGATGCAGGCCGCCCGCAGGGATCGCGCCTATTTCGAGGCGCTGAAGGGCGACGCGCCGCACAAGTTCGGCCCGCCGGTCAACATCTTGCAGATCCATGTTCCCACGGCCACCGCGGGCGGAACGCTCGCCAGCCTGACGCGGCATTTCCAGCGCCTGGCCGAACGGGTGGCGCGCGACCTGCCGCTGGAACCGGCCGACAAGCTGTTCTGCGGCTATGACGCGGTGCAGCTTCTGCCGGTGGAGCCGACGACCGTCTACGAGACCGGCCCGGATTTCTGGCACGAGGTGGCGGGCGACAACGACGAGGTGGTGGTCGACCTGCTGCGCCCCAACACGACGAACTGGGGCTATGACATCGTCATTTCGGGCATGGCGACGGTGAATCCGGTGCTGCTGGAAAACGGGCGGCCGGACGAGTTGATCGACTTTGCCGCCGCGCTGCACAATTTTCCGTCGAAGCCCAAGCAGCTGATCCTCGACGTGGTGTTCGGGCATGCCGACAACCAGGGGCTGCGCGCGCTCAACAGCCATTTCTTCGCCGGGCCCAACATGTACGGGCAGAACCTCGACTACCAGAACCCGGCGATCCGCGCGATCCTGCTCGAGATGCAGCGCCGCAAGGTGAATTTCGGCGCCGATGGCGTGCGCGTCGACGGCGCCCAGGATTTCAAGTGGTGGGACGGCGCCGCGCAGGAGCTGCGCCACGACGACGAGTTCCTGCAATCCATGGCCGACATCGTGCAGGATGTGGCCGGGACCGAATACCGGCCCTGGTTCATCTTCGAGGATGGCCGCCCCTGGCCCGACGAGGATTGGGAGCTGAGCTCGACTTACCGCGCCGTCATCGAGAGCCAGCGCGACGATGACGTATTTCAGTGGGGTCCGCTGACCTTCGCCCACAACACGCCCTTCCTCTACACGTTCTGGCTGTCGAAATTCTGGCGCATCCGCGAGATCGTGGAGGTGGGCGCGAACTGGATTTCCGGCACCTCGAACCACGACACCTTGCGGCGCGGCACGCAGGTCAGCCCCAAGCTGAACGTGAACACGCGGCTTGGCCGCACGCGGATGGAGATCCTGGACAAGGCCTATGACAACCCGGCGGTGCATGTGCTGACCTATGTGGCGCTGCCCGGCGTGCCGATGGATTTCCTCAACGCGCTGGCGCGCGCGTCCTGGGGGTTCATCCGCAACCAGGACGACCAGTACGGCGTCAAGATCGTGGCCGAGGAGGCGATCAGCCTGAAATGGCAGGTCGACGAATACAGCTATTCGGTGCCCGCCAACTTCCGGCGGTTGAAGGACCTGGGCTACGAGACGCGCGAGGAGCTGGCGCGGTTCATGGAATTCCTGCCCGCGCTGGTCGAGGTGACGGAGTACGACCTCGACGAGATCGCGCGGCTGCTGAGCATCGCCGAGCCGCCCCTCGCGGGCCCCGAGTTCACCGTGGCCAACGTCAAGGCGATCGCGCGGGCGTGGATGGACGACATGCACGACTACTGCAACATCGCGCACTCGCTGCCCGGCCTCGACCCCGTCCAGGCCGCGTTCTGTCTTGAGACCCGCGATTTCCGCCGCGCCCGGCCCTGGCTGCGCGACAATTACGGACCGAAGGACAGGTTCGACTACCTGCACCCGATCAACGGACGGACGGTCTTTACCGCGCTGCGCCACGGGCCGGACGGGGAACAGGTGTTCGCGGTCGCGCATCTGGAGGGCAAGCCGACGGACGACATGGAGCCGCTGTCGCTTCCGGTTCCGGGGATCGAGGGCACCGGCTGGCGTCTGGCCCTGCGCGCCCCGCTGATCGGTGACGACTACGACGGCGGGCCGCTGACGCTGAAGGATTCGATGGCGCTGGTCTACGTCCGGTCTGCCTGACCCGCGGGCCCACGGGCGCCGCCGGACCCCCTGCAAATGCCATGATTACGACGGTCCGACGAAGCCGTTGATCACGCGGTGTTTAGTCAATAGGGTTCACTCACTGGAAGAGGCCGGGCTTGCGTGACGGCAACACCCCGGTCGAAGCGGGCGGCGATGAACGGCGCCCATCACGACACATGAACCACAAAAGGAGAGGGTTATGACCAAGATCTGGATGGCCGCAGCGGCCATGGCAGTCGCGGGCGGTGCGGCCCAAGCTCAGGATACCTTCATTTCGATCGGCACCGGCGGTGTCACCGGGGTCTACTACCCCGCGGGTGGCGCGATCTGCCGCCTGGTGAACCGCGACCGGGCCGAGCACGGCATCCGGTGCGGGGTGGAATCCACCGGCGGGTCGATCTTCAACATCAACGCGGTCCGCTCGGGCGAGCTGGAATTCGGCGTCGCACAGTCCGACTGGCAGTTCCACGCCTACAACGGCTCCTCGCAGTTCGAGGACGCCGGCGCGTTCGAGGATCTGCGGGCGGTGTTCTCCCTGCATCCCGAACCCTTCACCGTCGTCGCGCGAGCCGATGCCGGCATCACCGACTTCGAGGATCTGCGCGGCATGCGCGTGAACATCGGCAACCCCGGCTCGGGTCAGCGCGGCACGATGGACGTGGTGATGGAGGCGCTGGGCTGGACGCTCGACGACTTCGCGGTCGCCTCCGAACTGCCGCCGGCCGAACAGGCCGCGGCGCTGTGCGACAACAACATCGACGCGATGATCTACACCGTGGGCCACCCCTCGGGCGCGATCCAGGAGGCGACGACCGCGTGTGATGCGGTTCTCGTGAACGTCACGGGCGATGCGATCGACGCGCTGATCGAGGAAAACCCCTACTACCGTGTCGCCACGATCCCCGGCGGCATGTATCGCGGCAGCGACGAAGACGTGACGACCTTCGGCGTCGGCGCCACCTTCGTTTCCTCGGCGGAAGTGTCCGAGGATGTCGTCTACGAGGTCGTGCGGGCGGTTTTCGAAGACCTCGAACAGTTCCGCGATCTGCACCCGGCGCTGGCCATCCTCGACCCCGAGCAGATGGTGGAAGACGGCAATTCGGCCCCGCTGCATGACGGCGCCGTGCGCTACTACACCGAAGCGGGCCTGATGGACTGATCCGCACGACACCGGGCCTGCCTGCCCTTGCGGTGGGCAGGTCCGATCCTCCGGGCAACGCGGCCCGGCAAGCAAGAACGGTCGACGGCGCGGGGGCAAGACATGACGGATACCAACGGCGGCACATCGCGCGGGTTCACCGACGAGGAGCTGCAAGATCTCGTCGCCTCCACCGACAGCGGATCGCGCAACCCGCGCAACCGCTGGGTCGCGTTTCTGATCGCCGCTCTGGCGCTGTTCTGGGCCCTGTTCCAGGTCTGGATCGCCGAGCCGCAGTTCTGGTTCGGCCAGATTTCCTTCGTGAAAATTCTCGGGTCCGACCAGACCCGCCCGATGCACCTGGCGCTGGCGCTGGCGCTGGCGTTCCTCGCCTATCCCGCCTTCAAATCCGCGCCCCGCGACCGGATACCGGTCTACGACTGGGCGCTCGCGATCATCGGGGCGGGTGCGGCGCTCTACATCTTCGGCAGCACGGCGGAACTGGCCACGACGGCGCGGTCGGGGCTCCCCACCCAAGCGCAGATCTGGGTCGGGGCCATCGGCATCGTCGTCCTGCTGGAAGCCAGCCGCCGGTCGCTTGGCCCGGCGCTGCCGGTCGTGGCGATCCTGTTCCTCGCCTACAGCTATTTCGGCCAGGGCTGGCTCATCCCCGATCTGATCGCGCACGAGGGCCGGTCGTTCTCCTCCATCGTCAACACGCAGTGGCTGTCGACCGAGGGGGTATTCGGCATCCCGCTTGGCGTCTCCACCGCCTTCGTGTTCCTGTTCGTGCTCTTCGGTGCGCTTCTGGATAAGGGCGGGGCCGGCAACTACTTCATCCAGATGGCCTTCGCCGGTCTCGGCCACCTGCGCGGCGGGCCGGCCAAGGCGGCGGTCGTGGGCTCTGCGGCGACCGGCCTGATCTCGGGCTCGTCCATTGCCAACGTGGTTACGACCGGCACCTTCACCATCCCCTTGATGAAGCGCGTGGGTTTTTCGAGCGAAAAGGCCGGCGCGGTGGAGGTCTCGTCCTCGGTCAACGGGCAGATCATGCCGCCGGTGATGGGCGCCGCCGCCTTCCTGATGGTGGAGTTCATCGGCATCTCCTACCTCGAGGTGATCAAGCACGCCTTCATTCCGGCGATCATCAGCTACATCGCGCTGGTCTACATCGTGCATCTGGAGGCGCTGAAGAACGACATGCCCGCGCTGGGCGAGGCCAAGAGCCTCACGGGCATGCTGGTCAAGGTCTTCATCGGCTTCGCCGTCGCCGGCGTCATCTTCTACGGCGCGATCTGGGCGGTCGGCGCCTTGCGCACCGCCGCGCCGGCACTGGCGCCCTGGGTGATCTTCGCCGCCGTCGCGGCACTCTACCTCGGGGCGCTGGTCGTGGCCGCGCGGCGCCCGGATCTGGAGCTTGACGATCCGAAGGCCAAGCAGGTCAAGCTGCCGGTGATGGCCGACGTGGTGCCCACGGGCCTGCATTTCCTGCTGCCGATCCTCGTGCTTGTCTGGTTCCTGATGGTGGAACGCCAGTCGCCGGCGAAATCGGCCTTCTACGCGGTGCTGGTGATGATGGCGATCTTGCTGACGCAAAAGCCGATCAAGACGCTGCTCCGCGGCGAAAGCACCATCGTCGCCGCCTTCCGCGAAGGCTTCCGGGATCTGATCGAGGGCCTGATCGCCGGGTCGCGCAACATGATCGGCATCGCCGTCGCCACCGGGGCCGCGGGCATCATCGTGGCCACCGTGACCCGCACGCCCATCGGCACCGAGCTTGCCGCGCTGGTGGAGCTGCTGTCCTTCGGCCAGCTGTTCATCATGCTGGTGCTTGTCGGGGTGTTCTCGCTGATCCTGGGCCTGGGGCTGCCGACGACGGCGAACTACATCGTGGTGTCGTCGCTCATGGCGTCGGTCGTCGTCAGCCTGGGCGCGCAGGAAGGGCTGATCGTGCCGCTGATCGCGGCGCATCTGTTCGTGTTCTACTTCGGGATCATGGCGGATGTGACGCCGCCCGTTGGCCTCGCCAGTTTCGCCGCTGCCGCGGTGTCGGGGGGCGACCCGATCCGAACCGGCTTCACCGCGTTCTTCTACAGCCTGCGCACCGTGGCGCTGCCATTCCTGTTCATCTACAACCCGGCTCTGATCCTCTACGGGATCGACCTCGGGACGATGGCGGGCATCCTCGAGGCGGTGCAGGTGTTCGTTGTGGCGACCTTCGCCATGCTGCTGTTCGCGGCGGCGACGCAGGGCTATTTCCTCGCCCGCTCGCGGCTGTGGGAATCCGCGGCGCTGCTGTTGGTGGCCTTCACGCTCTTCGTGCCGAACTTCTGGCTCGACCGGGTGCAGGCAAGGTTCGAGATCCAGCCCGGCACCGAGTTCGAGACCGTGCTGGAGGCGGCGGAGCCGGGCGACCGGCTGCGCTTCGTGGTGGCCGGGCCTGACTTCAACAGCGGTGCCATGACCCAGACCACGCTGGTCCTGACTGTCGACGACACCCCGCCGGATCAGCGCCTGTCCGCGACCGGCCTGTTCCTGCTGCCCGAAGACGACCGGATGCTGATGGAGGAGCCGATGCTGGGCACCGGCTATGCCGAACCGCTCCAGAGCTTCGATTTCTACTCCGATCCGCCCGTCGAACTGGTACAGGTGGAACAGCCGCGCGACCGTCTGCCGGCCGAGATCTTCTACCTTCCGGCACTGCTGCTGCTTGGCGCAGTGATCTTGTTCCAGCGCCGGCGTCAGACCCAGCCGGCCTTCTGAGGAGCCGCCCATGCCCCGCGTCGTCCTTCTGCCCGTCGACCTTTCGGATTCGGAAACCCAGCGTGCCGCGCTGGGCGAGGCGCTGGCGATGATGGGCGCGGACGGCGTGTTGCATGTCGTCACCGTGCTGCCCGATTTCGGGTTGCCGCAGGTGGGCGGCTACTTCCGCAAGGAATACGAGAAGGAGGCGCTGGGCAACGTCGGCAAGGCGCTGGCCGAATGGGTCGTCGCACATGTGCCGCCCGAGGTGGAGGTGCATCCCCATGTGCTGCACGGCACGATCTACGACGAGATCCTGCGCGCCGCCGACAAGCTGAAGGTGGACCTGATCGTGATCGGTTCCCATCGTCCGGCCTTCGCGGATTACCTGCTCGGCCCCAACGCCGCCCGCGTCGTGCGCCACGCGCGCTGTTCGGTCTACGTCGTGCGGGTCTGAGCGATGGCGGGGCACATCTTTGGCCGGACGACGCGCGGCACGCTGCGTGAGGCGGCCACGGGCGAAGGCTGCTACATCATCGACGCCGAGGGGCGGCGCTATCTCGACGGGTCCGGCGGGGCGGCGGTGTCGTGTCTCGGCCATTCCGACCCCGACGTGCGCGCGGCGCTGCACGCCCAGCTTGACCGGCTCGCCTTCGCCCACACCGGTTTCTTCACCTCTGCCCCGGCCGAGGCGCTGGCCGACCGGCTGGTGGCCGGTGCGCCGGACGGGATCGAGCGGGTCTATCTCGTCTCGGGCGGGTCCGAGGCCATCGAGGCCGCGGTCAAGCTGGCGCGGCAGTATTTCGTCGAGATCGGCCAGCCGCAGCGCCACCGGGTGATCGCCCGGCGGCAAAGCTACCACGGCAACACGCTGGGTGCGCTGGCGGCAGGCGGCAACGCCTGGCGGCGGGCGCAGTTTGCGCCGCTGCTGGTGGAGACGAGCCACATCGCGCCCTGCTATCCCTACCGCGACCGGGCCGAGGGCGAGAGCCTGGAGGCCTACGGCCGGCGCATCGCCGATGAGTTGGAGGCCGAGATCCGGCGCCTTGGCCCCGAGACGGTCATGGCCTTCATGGTCGAGCCGGTGGTGGGCGCAACGATGGGCGCGGTGCCCGCCGTGCCGGGCTACCTGCGGCGCATCCGCGAGATCTGCGACCGCTATGGCGTTCTTCTGATCGCGGACGAGGTGATGTGCGGCATGGGGCGCACCGGGCACCTCTTCGCCTGCGCCGAGGATGGCGTGGCGCCCGACATGATCGCCATCGCCAAGGGGCTGGGCGCGGGCTACCAGCCGATCGGCGCGCTTCTGGTGTCGGGGGCGATCTACGACGCGGTGGCGCATGGTTCGGGGTTCTTCCAGCACGGTCACACCTACATGGGCCACGCGATGGCCGCCGCCGGGTCGCTGGCGGTGCTGACCGCCATCCACGAGCGCGGGCTGCTGGCCCGCGTGCAGGAGATGGGCGGGCTGCTGGATGCGGCGCTGCACGACCGGTTCGGCCAGCACCCGCATGTGGGCGACATGAGGGGCAGGGGCCTGTTCCGCGGTCTCGAACTGGTCGCGGACCGGGAGACCAAGGCCCCTTTCGACCCCGCGCGAAAGCTGCATGCGCGGATCAAGGCGGCGGCGCTGGAGGAAAGGCTGATCTGCTACCCGATGGGGGGCACCATCGACGGGCAGCGCGGCGATCACGTCTTGCTGGCGCCGCCGTTCATCATCAGCCACGACCAGATCGGCGAGTTGACCGACAAGCTGGCACGCGCGCTCGACACGGCGCTGGCCGCGTGAAGACGGGCGCGCGTCCTGCGCCTGCTCTGTGGCCTGCGCATCCCACAGTTTCCATGCCGCGCAGCGCCCCCGGGCGGTGGCGCGGACCAGCCAGGAGCCTGCCCTGAATGCGCGATGCCACGCTGAGTGTTCACCATCCCGCCGTGTCCGAAGACGGGTATGCCGCGCTGTCGGTGCCCACGCACCGCGCCTCGACCATCGTGTTCGACAGTGCCGGGGCCTATGCCGACCGGGGCCAGCGCGATCTGGACGGGTATTCCTACGGGCTGCACGGCACGCCGACCCAGCGGGTGCTGGAGGCGCAGCTGACCGCGCTGGAAGGGGGCGCGCGCACGGTGCTGATGCCCTCGGGCCAGGCGGCGATCGCGGTCGTGTTCCTGACCGTGCTCGGGTCGGGCGACCATGTTCTGATCCCCGATACCGCCTATCCGCCGGTCGTCGGCCTCTGCCGCGATTTCCTTGAGCCGCGCGGCATCGCCTGGTCGGTCTACCCGCCCGGCATCGGCGCCGGCATCGCAGAATTGATCCGGCCCGAGACGCGGCTGATCTGGATGGAATCCCCCGGCTCCACCACCATGGAGGTGGAGGACGTGCCCGCCATCGCGCGCGTCGCGCGGGAACGCGGCATCCTGACCGGCATCGACAACACCTGGGCCACGCCGCTGCTGTTCAAGCCGCTCGCCCATGGCGTCGATGTCTCGATGCAGGCGCTGACCAAGTATCCGGGCGGGCATTCCGACCTGTTGATGGGGTCGGTCACCGTCTCCGACCTCGACCTGCGCCGCAGGCTTCTCGACACCATGCGCGTGCTGGGCCTTGGCGTCGCGCCCGATGCCGTGGCGCTGGTGCTGCGCGGGATCGAGACGATGGCGGTGCGGCTGGCGCATGTGGGGCAGGTCGCCGGCACGCTGGTGGCGGAGCTTGAGGCGCGCAATGTTGGCCCGCTCTTGTACCCCGCCCACCCCGGAAGCCCCGGGCACGACCTGTGGAAACGCGATTTCGTGGGCGCCAGCGGGTTGTTCTCGGTGCGCCTGCCGGAGGCTGCGGAGGCGCGGCTGGAGACGGCGCTCGATGGGCTGAAGGTGTTCGCCATCGGCGCATCCTGGGGCGGAACCCGCAGCCTGATCGCGCCGATGACCCTGACGCGCGCGACGGGCGCGGACCGTGGCCCCCACACCTATGTGCGGGTCGGCGTGGGCCTCGAGGACCCCGCCGATCTTCGCGCCGACCTTGCCGCCTTCTTCGCCATCCTGGCCTGAAAACGGCCGTGACGCGGCAGGGCCGGGGGTGCTCCGTCCGGGGCCGGACGGCGCGTGGAACTTTAATTCTGACTGCGTCTTGCGGGCCCCATCGCGAACACACAGATGCCAGCCGGAGGGTGGATCAACTGCCCGTGCAGGGGCGTCGACATGGACTATCTCTATATTCTGGGCGGGCTTGTGGGCCTGTTCTTCGGCGGCGAGGGGCTGGTGCGCGGCAGTGTCGGCATCGCCAGGCGCCTGGCCATTCCACCGCTGCTGATCGGCCTGACGGTCGTGGGCTTCGGCACCTCGACGCCCGAACTTCTGGTGTCGGTCGATGCCGCCTTGCGCGGCGTGCCCGACATCGCACTGGGCAACATCATCGGCTCCAACATCGCCAACATCCTGCTCATCGTCGGCGTCTCGGCGCTGGTCTGGCCGATCACGGTGTCGGTCGGCACGCTGCGGCGCGACACCGGGGTGATGGTGGCGGCGGCGGTCGTGCTGCTGCCGCTGTTCTACATGGGCCAGATCGGACGGCTGTCGGGGGCGATGCTGTTCGCGGGCCTTCTGGGCTATCTGGTCTGGGCCTACCGCCAGCCGGGTGCCGCGGCGCCCGAGGCGGAGGATGTGCCGGCGCCCGCCTCGACGCTGGTGTCGCTGTTGTGGGTCGTCGGCGGGCTGGCGGCGCTGATGCTGGGCGCGCGGTTCCTGGTCGACGGCGCCGTCGCCATCGCGCGCGGCTACGGCATTTCCGAGGCGTTCATCGGCCTTACCATCGTCGCCGTCGGCACCTCGCTGCCCGAGCTTGCGACCTCGCTCATCGCCGCGCTGCGCAGGCAGTCGGAGATTGCCATCGGCAACATCGTCGGCTCGAACATCTTCAACGTTCTGGGCATCCTGGGCATCACGGCGGTCATCACGCCGATCCCCGTCTCGCCCCGGTTCCTGAGCTTCGATTTGCCGATCATGATCGGCGTGACGGTGCTGCTGACCGCCCTGCTGCTGACGCGGCCGGTGGTCGGGCGCGCTACGGGCGTGATCTTGCTGGTGGGCTATGTCGCCTATGTCTGGAGCGCGCAGGGCTGAGGCGCACGCGCGCGCCCCGCGCCTCAGATGATCGCGTGGCGCACCCGGGCCGAGACCCACTCGCTCAACACGACCGTGGCGAGGATCAGGAGCAGGATCACCGTCACCTGGCTCCAGGCCAGGCTGTTGAGCGAGCTCTCGAGCTTGAGGCCGAGCCCGCCCGCGCCGACGAGGCCGAGGATGGTGCTTTCGCGGATGGTGATGTCCCAGCGGAAGACGGCGATGCCCCAGAAGATCCGCCCGACAGCGGCAAGGCAATTTGCCCCGACGAAAGCCTTTACAAAACCAGAATTGTAGTTATGTTGAGTCGCATGACGATGACCAGCCAACATGCCCGCGCGCTTGCCGCCCTTGGCCACGATGCCCGCCTGTCGATCTTCCGCGTTCTGGTGAAGGCGGGCGAAGATGGGCTGAGGGTGGGCGACATCGGCACCCACCTTGGGCTTGCCCCGTCCACCTTGGCCCATCACCTGTCGACGCTGGTCGACGCGGGCCTTGTTGTGCAGGACAAGCAGGGGCGCGAGGTGTTCAACCGGGTCGATTTCCCCGCCATGCACCGCGTGCTGGGCTTCCTGACGTCGGAATGCTGTTCCGGCGTCAGCATCCAACCCGCGGAGGACGCCGCATGAGATCCGACGCTGCCTTTTCATGGGAAAAAAGACCCATAAACCCGGAGATTTCGAGATGAGCGACGCAACCCTTTCCCCTCCCGGGCTCCGGTCCGCCGCGGTCGCGGTCTGGCGCGACCAGCGAGTCTGGCTTGCCTCGGCGCTGATCCTGGCGGCGCTGGCGGTGCTCGACCCGCTGCAGGCGCGCGACAGCGCGCTTTTCGCCGGCGGCGCGCTTTTGCACACCGCGCCCTACCTGATCTTGTCCATCGGCATCGCCGCCTGGGCCAATGCGACCGGCGCCGACAACCTGATTGCCAGGGCCTTCACCGGCGCGCCGATCCTGATGATCGGGCTGGGTGCGCTGGCGGGCGGCATCTCGCCCTTCTGCTCCTGCGGGGTGATCCCGCTGATCGCCGCGCTTCTGGCCATGGGGGTGCCGCTCTCGGCCGTCATGGCCTTCTGGCTCGCCTCGCCGATCATGGACCCGTCGATGTTCGTGCTGACGGCAGGCATGCTCGACCTCGAATTCGCCGTGGCCAAGACACTGGCCGCCATCGGGTTGGGCATCTTCGGCGGCACGGTGGTGCACCTGATGATGAAGGGCGGCGCCTTCGCCGATCCGCTGCGCGAGGGCATCGGCAATGGCGGCTGCGGCGGCGCGAAGATCCGCACGCCGAAGCCGGTGGTCTGGCGCTTCTGGACCGATCCGGCGCGCCGCGCCAAGTTCGGCAAAACCGCGCTGAACACGACGCTCTTCCTCGCGAAGTGGCTGACGCTGGCCTTCATCCTCGAAAGCCTGATGCTGGCCTGGATCCCGGCCGAGACGGTGACCGCCGCACTCGGGGGCGAGGGGCTGCTGCCCATCGTGACCGCGACGCTGGTGGGCGTGCCGGCCTACCTGAACGGCTATGCGGCACTGCCGCTGGTGGGCGGGCTGATCGAGCAGGGCATGGCGCCGGGCGCAGGCATGGCCTTCCTCGTCGCCGGTGGCGTGACCTCGATCCCCGCGGCCATGGCGGTCTGGGCGCTGGCGCGTCCGCAGGTCTTCGCGCTCTATATCGGGCTGTCGCTGACCGGCGCTTTCGCCTCGGGCCTGCTGTTCCAGCTCTGGACGCAGGTGGCATGAGCAACAGCGGCGAGGCTCAGCGTCTCGCCGCTCCTTTGGTGATCGAACCGCCATCATGATCCCAAGACTGTCTCCGGAGCGGCGCGGACTGATCGTCGCCGCCCTCGGATCGTCCCTCACCGTCAGCTGGGCGTCCAGCTACTACATCCCGGCGGTTCTGGCCGTGCCCATGGCCGAAGACCTCGGCCTGTCGCCGGTCTGGGTCTTCGGCGCATTCTCCATGGCGATGGTGGTGTCCGCCATGTTCGGGCCATGGGCCGGGGCGCGGATCGACGGTTTCGGCGGCCGGGGCGTGCTGATGGCGTCCAACATCGTCTTTGCAGCGGGGCTGGCGCTGCTGGCGGCGGCCCCGTCGCCAGTGGTGATGTTCGCAGGCTGGGCGGTGATCGGGCTCGGCATGGGGATCGGGCTCTATGAGGCCGGTTTTGCCACGCTGGCAGGCATCTATGGCAAGGACGCGCGTGGACCGATCACCGGCATCACCCTGATCGCCGGGTTCGCGAGCACGGTAGGCTGGCCACTTTCTGGGTTGATGCTGGCGACCTGGGGCTGGCGGGAAGCCTGCATCGGCTGGGCGCTGATCCATCTGGTCGTCGCCCTGCCGCTGAACGCCTGGCTGCCGAAAGGCACCGAGACCGCAGCCGCGCCAAGCGCACCGGTGGAGGACGGGCCACCGCCGTCGCGCCTGGCAGTCTGGCTTCTGGCCTTCGTCTTCGCGGCCACCTGGTTCAACTCGACCGCCATGGCCGCGCATTTGCCGGGCCTGCTGCAAGCCGCCGGAGCCAGTACGGCTGTCGCCATCGCGGCAGGCGCTCTGATTGGCCCGGCCCAAGTCGCGGCCCGCGTGCTGGAGTTCGGGCTGTTGCGCCGGTTCCACCCGCTTGTCTCGACCCGCATGGCCGCTGCGGCCCATCCTGTCGCCGCGGTCGCGCTGGTGACCTTCGGAGGCCCCGCAGCCTACGCCTTCGCGCTCCTGCACGGGGCGGGAAACGGCATCCTCACAATCGCCAAGGGCACGCTGCCGCTGGCACTGTTTGGCCCGGCGGGATACGGGCGGCGGATCGGTTGGCTCAACGCTCCGGCGCGCATTCTGCAGGCGGCGGCCCCCCTTATCTTCGGCGCGGCGCTCACGGCATGGGGCCTTTCCGCCATCTGGCTGACCGCAGGCATCGGCGTCGCTTCGTTCATTGCACTGCTTTTCCTGAGGCGAAGCTGATTTCTAGTCAGGGCACCATGTCTGCAAGATTTCCAAAGCCTTGCGCCTTGGCCTCTCAGTCCGTGGGCCATTGTGGCGACCGAGAACAACAAAGGCGGCCAGATGCGTGTCGGCAGACAGGTGAAAGGCCTCTCGCAGTGCCGTTGAGCGCATCCGTTTGCCGCTCAATGGCTTGGCATGCAGTTCGAGCGACAACGCAGCCAGCAGCAGGTTCTGCAACCCCGCCCCGACGCTGATCCATTGCTCCTCGACCGGAATGACGGGGTGGTCTGGCGTAATCCTGGCCAAAACGGCGATCAGACAGGGGCCCACCAGCGCTCGATCCCGCGCAGATTGCAGTGTCGCAGCATCGATCGCTGGATCGGCTTCCAGCGCAGCCGTCGCAAAAACCTCGGCCAAGGCAGCCCGCTGACAGGAAGGGACATGAACGAGGTGCAAGGGGCACAGACCACCATGATCGGGCGCTGCGGCTGCAGCGGTCGCCAAGACCGCAAGTTCCGCGGGCGTCAGGTCTGGTCCTGACAAATGCCGGGGCCCAACGGACCTTCGTGACAGGATGTGCTCCAGTATATCCGTCATTCGCACAAAGGCTCGACTGTCAACGACTGGCCCGGTTTGACCATGTCGATTTCCGCAGGGATGACGGCGATCCCCATAGCCATCGCACTGGGCGACATCGAGGCCGAGGCGCCCTGCCCAAGCCTTGTCAAGACCGGCCGACCGAAGGTGTCCCGGCAATCCCACCTGACGGGCACATATTCCCGCCGACCGGTCGCCCGGGCATAGGTGAAGCCTGCGACGGCAGGCAGCCAGGTGTCGGGCTCTTCCATCAGCCCCGCTGCGCGCCGCAGGGCAGGCTTTGCGATCTGGGAAAAGGTGATTGCGGCCGCATAGGGATTGCCCGGCAACCCAAAATAGAGCGCTCGCCCAAGGCGGCCCACAGTCAATGGCTTGCCGGGGCGGATCGCGACCTTGAGGACATCAAGTTCAGCCGCCTCGAGACGTAACGCGTCGAGGATGTGATCTTCTTCGCCCGCCGAGACGCCACCCGATGAAATCACCACATCATGGGACTGTGCGGCATGTCGGATCGCCGTTCGGATGCTGGCGGCATCGTCCGGTACGATGCCGAGATCGGTCAGGTGGACCCAAGGAAAACGCGACAGGGTTGCCCGCAAAAACACCCGGTTGGAGTTGTAAATTTGCCCAGGTCCAAGGGTGCTGCCCGGCTCGGAAAGCTCATCGCCAGTGGATAGGATAGCCACGCGCACACGCGGGCGCACGGCGAGCGAGGCGACGCCGCAGCCAGCGAGCAGCGCCAGACGCGGCGGGGTCAGTGCCAGACCGGCGGCCAAAGCCTGCGCGCCCTGCGCCACATCCTCACCCAGGCGGCGGATGTTCAGCCCGGGGCGCGGGCGCTCTGTCAGCGATATCCTGTCGGAGGTCCGCGTGACCTGTTCCTGCATCACGACCGCATCGGCCCCGAAAGGCACAGGAGCCCCGGTGAAGATCCGGGCCACCGTGCCCGGCGCAAGAGACAGGGCGCGGGCATCACCTGCTGCGATGCGGGCGGACACGGGCAGGTGCCATGGGCCGTCGCCGGTCAGATCCGACAGGCGCAGGGCATAACCATCCATCGCGGAATTGTCGAAGGGCGGCAACGCATGAGCCACCGTGATCGGGATGGCCGTCACGCGACCGACCGCCTGATCTATCGGCAGCACGTCTTGCCCGGCAACCGGACAGGCGGCGGCGATGGCACGAAGGCGGGCAGCATCGACCGACAGGGTCGGCCCGGATTTGCCCGTCGAACAGGCGGCAAGACTGGACATGGCTTTCCCCCCTCCCAAGGAAAAAGGCCCGCCCCCGATATCGGGAGCGGGCCGCAATCATTGGATCAGAGCATGATCTCGTGCGACTTGAACGAGATGCCCCGGGTCTGGGCCGTCGCATCCGAGATCTTGCGGATATCGCCCCAGCAGTGCTTGTAATCCGGCAGCACCAACTCGTTCACGCCCGGGTTCACCACGTTGCCCTGGCTGCCCGCGGGCGAGCCAAAGACCATCGCCACCGTGTTCCGCTTCAGCGTCGGCATCGGATAGGCCATACCCTGCGTCACGCCGTTGTCGTTGATGATCTCGAGCAGGTCGCCGGGGTTCAGGCCCAGTTCGACCATGTCATCGGGATGCATCTCGACGAAGGGATGCGGGTAGCGGTCCTGGACGAAGTCGTTGTCCTGGTCGAGGAATTGGTTCTGCCAGAAGATGTTGGCGCGGACGTTGTTGATCCAGAACCGGTGCGCAGCCTGTTCCCGGGCCTTGCCCGGGGCCTGCCAGCCACGCCAGCCCGCAGCACAGAACAGCGCCTTGCCATCCTCTCGCCCATGCCGGGTGAACACGCCGTCGGTATACAAACGCGTGGTGCCGACGAGCTGGCCGTTTTCGTAGCCCACGACCGGTTCTTGCACGCCGTTGTTGCCAGCGGCGCGCAGACGCTCGTAGGTCACCGCCGTATGGGCTCGGCCATAGCCGTCCATGAAGGCGTCTTCCTCAGTCTCCCAGTCGTAGCCCTGGAATTGGTCGGCATAGGCATCCTCGCCCATCTCGCGGAGAACGCGCTCCATGGCTTGGGCCATCTTCGCGGCGATCAGCGCATCGGGGAGCGAATTGCCGAACGGGTCCATATATTTCTCGGACAGCCGCAAGCGTCGCTCGCCATTCATCGAGGTGAGGTTCATCTCGTTGGCTTCGCATGCCGGCAAAATCACATGGGCGTTCTGGCCGATCTGACTGTGGATGATGTCCACATCCACCACGAAGAGGCCACCGGCATTGATCGCCGACACAATTGCATCGACCACCTGTTCCCGGGTTCCGCCCGCGGCCATGTCGATCGCATCCTTGACCATGTCGGACCGGCGCTTGTGCACGCGCTTGTATTCGGATGCGTTCAGCGTCGTCTTGTAGTGGTCGCAAGCCCAGATGTGGTGCACGCCGCCCAGACCCCGGATCAGGAACTGGTCGACATATTCCGCCGGTCGTCCAACATGGCCTTCGGCCGGGCGGAAATATCCCTCTTGGTGACCGCCAAGTCGGCAGGCACCACCACCTTCGCGGCCAATGTTACCGGTTGCCAGCGCGATGTTCACCAGCGCGCCGATCGTGCGGTAATTGTCGTTGCCCCAGATGATGCCCTTCTCGTAGCAGGTCACGCATTTGCGGCGGCTGCCGTCATCATGAGGTTGGGCAATCCATTCGGCCGCCTTCTGGATGTCGGCGGCTTGAACGCCACAGATTTCCGCTGCCTCGGCCAGCGAAGTCCGGCATGTCTGCATCGCGTAGTCGAGGCTGCCAAGGCCTGCGGGATGCGCCTCGTCTTGCGCCACGGCTTCGCCACCCTGGAACGTCGAGTTGGCGATGAACTCCGCATCGACCCAGCCTTGATCCACGATATGGGTCAGCAGAGCGTTGAACAGCACCATGTCCGTGCCTTCCGCAATCGCGAGGTGCAGGACGTTCTCGGGGCCAGCATACTGTTCCGAGGACGCGATGGTCAGCGTGCGACGCGGATCGACGACGATCATCTTCGCGCCGGACTGCAGACCTTTGACCATGTGGTTCAAGTAAAGATTGGTCTGGGTCTCCATCGAGTTCGCACCGACCATGAAGATCGTGTCGGTCAGCTCGTAGTCCTCGTAAGCGTAGTTCAACTCGTCCACGCCCATGTCCCGCGAGGAATGGACCTCGGAATTATAGGCGGGGCGGTTGTGGATGCGGCAGTTCTTGATCTTCATGCTCTCGAAATAGAGCTTTCCGGTGCCCCAGGTGTTTTCATAGCCCCCCGCAGAGCCACCGTGGTCGAACATCGACACCACGATGTCGTCCTCAGACCTTTCCACCGCGACCTTCGCCGTCACCCGTGCCACGAGGTCGAGGGCATCGTCCCAGGACGTGGGTTGCCAGACACCGTTGCGCCAGACCAGCGGATCACTGAGGCGCTGCTGTTGCGTTCCGGTCACCCGAGACGGCCGGTTTTCCGCCATGCGCGCGCCCCGGATCGAACCCAAACCCGAGTTCACCACGCAGTTCGCGTCGGGTTTCACCACCAGATGCACGTCGCGCCCGTTCTGACGGACGACGTTGTACATAGAGGGGGCATACCAAGCCTCCGTTTCCATGAACTGCTGTTCACTCAGGTCGACGCCAAATTTGTTCTGGTTCGGGGCCGTGCCGCCTTGGCGGTTCATCGGCCAAGTGTAGGCTTTGTAGCCACATCCGACGATGCAGTAGTGGCAGGTCACGTTGAACTCGTCTGCGTCTGCGGGGATGATCGGCAGACGGTCGATCTGTCTCTTGTAAGCCATTGATCTCTCTCCCTTATGCCAGAACGTTCGACAGGCGGCCGTAAATCAGCTCGCCCACGCCTTCGGCGTAGATGTCGCCCTGGCCATCCACCCGTAGCAGGAACTGGGCGAGGTTGCTGGTCGCATGACCCCAGATCTGCTGACCGCCGGATTCGCAATCGAAGCGGGAATGGTGGCCGGGGCAGTTGAGCGTCTTGTCGTCCGCCGAGTAGCTCATCAGCCAGCCCTTGTGCGGGCAGAGAACTGAAAACGCCACGATATCGCCATCGGGCCCGACCCCGCCTTCTACGGCCTGACCGAGCTTTAGCAACACACCCGGGCTGTCGGCATCGGGATAGGCAACATCAAGCGGTTCATTCACCACGAGGTCAGCGACGTTGGCCAGGCGGTTCGCCGGATAATCGACGCGGGCCAGTGCCTGCGCCTTGGCCTGCTCCGGTGTCATCACAGTGGCTGCAACGGCGCCCGCCGTCGCCATCACGCCGCCTCTCAGAAACTGTCGACGTCCTGCGTCGACCAACTTGTTGCACTTCATTGGCTGGACTCCTCCCTGGCTCATCAAGTGTTGGATGATTGCCATCAGCCTAACGCGTGCTTTCAGTGCGCGCGACGGCACAGGGAGGCATGCCGCGCTGCGGCTATCCCATGATTTTAAATTGGAAAATTCGATGTTCGGAAATCCGAACACACGCAACGGGATCTATCAGGATCCCGACAGCCCAAGTTTCTGCATCTTCTCCCAAAGCGTCGTGCGGGCGATCCGCAAGAGCTTTGCCGCCTCGCCAATCTGGCCATCCGTTCGGTCGAGGGCGGCAATGATCTGTGCCTTCTCTGCTGCTTCACGGGCTTGGGCCAAGGACATCATCTCGTCCGGCCCTGCAAGCCGTTCGGGAAAGAGATCCGAAGGCTGCAAGAGCGGCCCTGTCGCCATGGCCAGCCCGCGCAGCAATCTTGCCCGCAGATCCCGGCCGCCACCCGGCCAGTCATGGCTGCGCACGGCCTCTTCGCAAAGCGCACCGATGCCGACCAACCCCGGTGCATGGCGAGGCGCCAGCTTGCGAAAAAGCTGCTGCAGCAGCCAGACGGCATCCTCGGGGCGAGTGCCGAGCGGGGGTATCGGGATTTCGATCCGCGCCAATCTGTAGAACAATTCCGAATTGAAACTGCCCTGCTCGATCAGCCCCTCAAGGTCGTTGCCACAGGCCGCTATGAGCCTGCCGTCGAAATCTTGATCCAGCCGTTTCAACAGGCGCGTCTGGACCTGTACGGGCATCTTACTGACGGCGTTGATGAACAGGGTTCCTTCACCCACGGCATCGAACCCGCTGGCGGGGCCGAACAATGCCGCCTCGGAGTGGGTCTCGCGGGCGAGATTTACGGAGACAAAGGGGGCCGCGGACCGGTCCGACAGGTCATGGATACGTCGGGCGACCAGGTCCTTGCCGGTTCCGGGACCGCCTCGGATCAGCGCAGGTTGGCTTTCCGTTGCAGCCTTGGCGATCAGCGCTTCGACCCGGCGTGCTGCGACCGAGACCCCCATCACGGGCGGAAAGTCATCGTCCCGAAAAGGTTTTTCGCGGTTTTCGACGAGCAGGCTCAGTCGTTCGAGGAAGACTGACATTTCGAACGGCTTTGTCACATAATCAGCCGCGCCCGATTTGATCAGCCGGACCGCCTGACCGATGCCACCTTGCCCGGTGATGAAGAGGAAGGGCGGCGGCGCGCCGGTGCGCAGCAGCGTCGAGAACAACTCTTCCCCCGACCCGTCCGGCAGGCCAATATCGCAGATCACTGCGTCGATCGGCTTCTTGGGGGTGCGGATCGCACCGAGGGCACGCACCATCTGCTTCAACCACAGAACCTCGGCGCCCTCCAGTTCCAGCCGTTGCAGCAGCGAACCGCCCATGATCTCGTCGTCCTCGACAAGAACGATGTATCTATCCTTCAGCATCGTGCGCCTCCCATGATGTCGGCAGGCTGACAGCGATGCGCGTTTCGCCGTTTTCATGCACATGATTGATAGCGCCACCCAGATTTCTTGCGAGGTCGCGGACCAGGCGCAACCCGACGCCGCCTCCGGGCGACAGGGGGCCGTCATCAAGCAGACGGTCCAACGCGGGTTTCGGCATGGCGGGCCCGGTATTCGTAACCTGGAGGATCAGGGTGCCGCCCTTTGCACAAGCGATCAGCCCGACGCGCCCGGATTGGCCAGCCGCCGCGCAGGCGTTCAAGAGCAGGTTGAGCGCGATCTGTCGCACGGGTCCTGCGGGGACGCAGCACCCTGTGACCGCCGATGGGTCGACGGACCACTCAAGGTCCAAGGCAAGCCGCGACACCTCGGGCTGGATAAGCAGCTTGATGTCCTCGAAATCATCGGGGGTCAGCATACGGGTTTCGGGGTCCATGCGGTTCTGGTCGAGCGTCGCCCGCGTGACATCCCGCAAATGGCGCAAGCCGCGGTCGAGCAGGTCCGCTGATTGTCGCACCACCTCGGGACGGTCGGCAAAGCTGCGGATCGTGTCCGTCGCATTCAGAAGCCCGCCCAGCGGGTTGTTGATCTCGTGCGCCAGTGATGATGACAGACGGCCAAGCGCGACGAACCGTTCGCGTTCTGCAAGGCGCCTTTCTGCCTCAGCTTTGGCCGCCACTGCGCCAACCATCGAATTGTAGGTGCGCGCCAGCCTTGAGATTTCGCCATCGCCCTGCGGGATGTCAGAGGCCGGGATGGGATGCGGCTCGCCTTGCGTCTCGGTCATCTGGCGGGCCAGCGTCGTGACGGGCTTGAGCATCCATCGTATCGCCAGAAAGCCGACTGTCGACAAAAGGCCGATGGCAATAGCATTACCCATGATCAGAAAGAGCAAGGCCTGTCGGCGCTCTGACAATAGGTCGGAGACATCCAGTTCGGTTGCGATCTGCCCCACCGTGCGCCCCTGATAGGTCAATGGCGCGAGAAGGCTGACAACAGGTGAGGCACCATCTACCGACAGGTTATCCAGCGCCACCGCATCACCGGCAAGCGCTGCGATATCGCTGTCCATCGGAACGCGCCGGGGGTCGGTCGCCGCCAGCACCCGTCCGCGCTCATCTGCAACGGCAGTCAGGACCATTCGGCGCCCCTCACCAGCCTGTGCGGCCCGGTCGAGCGTATCGTAGACCTCCCAGATGTCATGCCGCAGCACCAAGGGCCCGAGGGCGACCGACAACCCCTCGACATGCATCCGCGCCAGTTCCTGAATCCGTGCGTCCTGAACCTGCGCCAGCGACCGCAATACCTGTTGCGAGGCCACTGTGCCCACAAGAACCATCATTGCCGCTGCAAGAAGCGGCAACTTGATGGAGAGGGGGATGGGGGCAAGCCACTTCATGCTTCAGGGCTCCAGATCGGCCATGCGGTCCGCGATGCCGTCGAACAGGCCGACTGTCGCGAGCTGGAACCCGTCGAGTAGGAGTGATGTGAGCGCAACTCTGCCTTCCTCTGTCTCGGAGAGGCTCATCAACGCAGTCTGAAGGGCCCGAACCGGTTCCAAGCCTAGGCTGTCGCGCCGCGCGCAGACCGGAGGAAAGCCTAGCCATTCCGACCGGGCGATCACCCGCGTCCGCGACGTGAGTTCTGGCTCGATCACCGAGAGCGCTTCCCAGACATAGCCATCTACGCTGCCCGACCGCACCAAGCCATCTGCAACGGCGCGCACCACGTTGCGATGGCCGAACGTGAAGATGGACCGGCTGAAAAAGCTATCGACCTGCTCTCCCAACCGATGGAGATCGGTCGCGGTCACAAGGTAGCCAGAGTTCGAATCCGGGTCGGAAAATGCGTGCGTGCCACCGCGCAGGTCGGTCAGGTTTGCTGCCTCGTCCTCTGTCCCGACAATGAGATAAGACTGATACCTTGGGCCACCGCGCCACACAGGCACGGCGACAAGATCCAGCAGATCGGCGTGTTGCAGATAGGGATAGCCGCAAAGCCATGCCGCATCGACACTGCGCTCCAGCAAGAGACCGGTGATTTCTTGATAGGTTCGCCGCTGAACCAGTTCGATCTCGCGCCCCATCCCGCGCGACAAAGCGCGCCGCAGGCCGTCAATGATGGCTGCATCATTGTCGAGAAAGACCGGGGTCAGTCCAAGGCGAAAGACAGGCTGCGCCGATGCATGACCAGCGATGACGGCAGCAAGGCCCGCTCCGACGAAAGTGCGTCGACCGATTGAATACTCCATGGTCTCAGGCCCCTCCCCTGGCCGGGAACCAGGTCGCTGCTGCCAATCACAGACCGGATTGATTGACCCGCGCCGACAGTTGAGCCGCGCTTTCGCGGCGTTCGGAATAGCGATCCACAAGGTAGTCCGCACTGTCACGGGTCAGAAGCGTGAATTTCACAAGCTCCTCCATCACATCGACGATGCGGTCGTAATAAGCTGACGGTTTCATGCGGCCAGCTTCGTCGAACTCAAGGAATGCCTTTGCGACCGAGGATTGGTTGGGAATGGTCAGCATTCGCATCCAGCGCCCGAGCAGCCGCATCTGGTTCACTGCGTTGAAGCTCTGCGATCCGCCCGAGACCTGCATCACTGCCAGTGTCTTTCCCTGCGTCGGGCGCACGGCGCCCTCGGACAGCGGGATCCAGTCGATCTGCGTCTTCATCAGCCCGGTCATGGCGCCGTGACGTTCCGGGCTTGACCAGACCATGCCCTCGCTCCAGACCACCAGATCGCGCAGCTCGCGGACTTTTGGGTGGCTCGCATCGACCCCATCATCAACCAGCGGCAGACCGGACGGATGGAAAAACCGCACCTCTGCCCCCAGCCGCGTCAGGATGCGCCCAGCCTCTTCTGCAGACAGTCGGCTGAATGAACGAGCCCTGAGCGATCCATAGAGGATCAGAATACGCGGCGGATGCGCGCTGAGGGCCGGGGGCCGCAGGCGTTCGCGGTCGATGGACCGGAAGTGTTGCTCATCAAGCTGGGGCATTGTCAGGTCGTCAGACAATTCGATTTCCCCGATCATCGATGATGAGCTGCCCGTCTTCCTTCGCAAACGGGCCCGGCGGCAGTGTGTCAAGCACGTCAAGAACGGTTTCGGACGGCCGGCACAGCCGAACGCCCTTGCGCGTGCAGACGAAGGGCCGGTTGACCAGGATCGGGTGCTCCACCATCGCAGCGAGGAGAACCTCATTCGGTACATCGGGCGCGGTAAGTCCCAACGACTCTGCAGGGCTTCGCGCAACGCGCAGTGCCTCCCGGGGGGTCAGGTTGGCCGCAGCGAACAGGCCCAAGAGCTGCGCAGGCGTCCAACCTGTCTCCAGGTAGTCTATCACCGTTGGCTCGACGCCCGCAGCGCGCAGGATCGCCAAGGTGTTGCGGGATGTCCCGCAGTCCGGATTGTGATAGATAACCACACTCATGCCGCAAAGCGCTCCCTTGTACGGTTGGCGAACCAGACGAGTGACAGCATCACCGGCACCTCCACCAGAACGCCGACCACCGTCACCAGCGCCGCACCGGAATTGAGGCCGAAAAGGCCAATCGCGACGGCCACCGCGAGTTCAAAGAAATTCGATGTGCCGATCAGCGCACAGGGCGCGGCCACCTTATGCGGGACCTTCCAGCGCCAGGCCCAGAAATAGGCGATGGCGAAAATTCCGTAAGACTGGATCAGGATCGGCGTGGCCAGCAGGACGATCAGGAGCGGGTTGCCGGTGATGACGCTGCCCTGAAACCCGAACAGCAGCACGACAGTCATCAGCAATCCGAGAACCGAGACAGGCTTGATCCGCGCTGTGAAGGCGGAAACGGCCCCCTCTCCACCGCGGCGCATCAATCGGGACCGGGTGACAACGCCCGCCGCCAGCGGCAGAACGACATAGAGGACGACAGACAGAACCAGCGTTTCCCATGGCACGGCGATATCGGTCACGCCAAGCAGCAGCGCCACGATGGGCGCAAAGGCGAACACCATGATCACATCGTTCAGCGACACCTGAACCAGCGTGTAATTTGGATCGCCCTTGGTCAGTTGCGACCACACGAACACCATGGCCGTGCACGGCGCAGCGCCCAGCAGGATCAACCCTGCGATATACTGGCCTGCATCGGCGGGGTTGATCAGACCCGCAAAGACATGCTCGAAGAACAGGACGCCAAGGGCGGCCATGGTGAAGGGCTTGATCAGCCAGTTCACGACCACTGTGATGATCAAGCCCTTGGGGCGCTGGCCCACGCCTTTCAGCGCGCCGATGTCCACGGCGACCATCATCGGGTAGACCATCGCCCAGATCAGGACAGCGACCACCAGGTTGACCGAAGCGTATTCCAGCGCTGCCAGCGCCGCAAAGAGGCCCGGCATCAGCGACGCCAGCACAATGCCCGCGACGATGCACAGCAATACCCAGACAGACAGATAGCGTTCAAAAAGGGACATTGATCACCCTTGGGCTTTAGCAGGGGTTACGCAGCAATCGGTTTCGCTGCGAATGACGTCGAGTGCTTCAATCAGTGTCGACAGCGGCTGCAAGGCCCCGGGGCTGAGCGAATAGCAGACCCGCGGCGGGTCGATTTGCCCCTCGATGACGCCCGCCTCCTTCAGGATACGAAGGTGTTCGGAAACCGTGGACTGCGCCAGGCCGACAGCCTCGACAATATCGCCGCCAATACAACCAGGTGTCCGTGCCAGCAGCCGCAATATCCTCAACCGCGCCGGATGCCCCAGGGCCTTGGCTATCGCCGCCATTCTCATGTCCTCAAGGTCTTGCTGGAGAACCGTCATCTTGGCCTCATTCAAAATCGCCTATCGTCGTTTACCGATATGCTTTCGCAAATGCCGATGCAAGCAAATTCATGGGCGACTGGGTGGAGGGCTCGACCAAAGGACAGTCAAACCCTGCGGTCTCCGTCGGAGAGTGCGCTTTCCAGCGCCTGATCCCCTACCGCATCTGCGTTCTCCGGATCATCGTCTTGCACAGCTTGAGCAAAGTCATGAATGGCGTGTCGATCCTGTGACCCAACCGGTGAGGTCCCGTTCAGTACCGTCAGTTTGCCGCACGCCACATCCGATACCGCCCCTGCCCGGTCATCTCGCGGACCAGACCCTTTTCCTCCATCCAGGCAAGGTTACGCTGGACGGCGGCGCGACTAGCACCGGTCAGAGCCTCGGCCATCGGGGCTGAGACAAGTGGCCATTCGGTCAGAACAGCGCACAAAGCTGGGGGCGTGCGGCCCGAGAGCGGGCTCATCTCGGTTTCTGCCCGTGCTGACCATGCCTCGATATCGTCAAGGTGCCGCATTGCGGTCAGGCAGGCGGTCTCCATCCCTTCAAGCCACCGGGCCAGACGGTCAGCGGGTGAGCCGCCAGCGCGCAGCCCCCCTGCCCCACCCATGGCAAGAGGCGCAAAGACTGCCCCCTTGCTATCGCTCACCGCGATTCGCGCCGCAGTGACTGCCGCTTCCATTCGATCGCCCTGCTGTCCGAGACCCGCGAGGCTCCAGAGGTGAAAGCCCATGCAGGCACGGGTGATCGGATGCAGTTCCGCAGCTTGCGCCGTCAGGTCCAGCCAACCGTCTGCGCGATCTGCAAACGGTTCGGCCTCATCGGCGAGGTTTTCGGGGTCGCGGCGGTCAAGGAAGGCGGAAAGGTCCACCTCCGGTCCCGGACCACCTGTCAGCCGCCGCACCGCCCAACCGACACGCGCTAACGCGGCGGTGTCGTCCTGCACCCCCGACAGGCGCATGGAGATCCAGAGCGCCAGCCGATCCGGGCCGATGCGGTCACCCGCGAACCAGCTGAGGTCGGCGGCCTCGATCAGGGCAAGCCTGTGCCGCCATCCTTCCGGGCCGCGCTTAACCCGGTCATCCAGTGCGCCGAGGCGACCGGCCACACGGGCAAGACGCGCGGCATGACCCGCCTCTGCTTTCCGCCAATCGTCGAGGACCTCGGCTTCACGCGGTTCGGCCCGTGGTCCGGGCGGCAAATACTCCAGCTCCTCTTCCATGGGGCCGGGCAGGAACCAAAGATCGTCCTCAGACCGCTGTTCCACCTCCTCAGCGTCGAGAAAGTGAGCATCACATTTACCATAAAAGACAGGGTCTTGGGGCTTCATATGTGCAAAATATCTAATTTTTGCACTTTACCCAAGGGTTTTGTCGGAGTGCGCTCACACTCCTTATATAGCACGCGCAGGCGATGGTCGGCGAGGGCTCTCTGATCGCGCTCACTGTATAGAAACCAAGGGCTTTCCATTGAGCAGGGCCAAAGAAAGCGCCCTTGCATTCGTTTACAAACGGTCGTTTATTGACGGTATATGAAACTGCAAACGGCCTGTTTTGATGCCCCTGATCGGCTATGCGCGAGTATCGACCGAGGATCAGACCCCCCTGCCCCAGTCGCAGACCCTGAAATCCGCAGGCTGCGCCGAGATCCATGAGGAGCAGGCTTCTGGCGGTGATCGTGCGCGGCCTGTGCTGGCGCGGGTGCTGGAACGGATCGGCAAGGGCGATACGCTGGTGGTGGTGCGCATCGACCGGCTTGCGCGGTCGCTGTCGCATCTGCTGGAGGTGATTGAGCGGCTGGAGGCCAAGGGTGCTTTCTTCCGCTCGATCCAGGACCCGATCGACACCGCATCCCCGCAAGGCAAGTTCACGCTGCAGGTTCTGGGTGCAGCCGCCGAATTCGAGCGCGCCCTGATCCGCGAACGCACCAAGGCTGGGCTTGCCAGCGCGCGCACCAAGGGGCGGGTCGGCGGAAACCCTGGCCTGCGCGCCCGGGATCCGGCTGCGCTACGCAAGGTGCGGCTTGCACGACAGGACGGCTACATGGAGCGGCTGAACGAGACTGCCCAGGACTGGGTGCCCCATGTGCGACGGTTGCGCCCCGACTTGGCTTGGGAGGACGTGGTGCGCATCATCAACGGCCCCTTGCCCGAGGCGCGTCGCTGGACCCAAAGCCGTCTCTTGCGCGCTGTGAAGGCCTATGTCCGCGACGGCTTCCTGTCTGCCGAGGTGCTGGCCCGCGCCGGGCGCCGCGAAACCGACGACCGCCTGCCCGCCATCGTTGCTGCGATCAAGGGGGCGGATCCCGACATCACGCTTAAGGCGATCTGCACCCGGCTGGAAGCGATGCGCGAGCGCACGCCCCGCGGGCGGACAAGCTGGCAGCCTTCGTCGGTGAAGATGCTGTTGGAGCGGGCCGAGAAGCTGGGAATGATTTGAGAGACTCAGATTCGGTCTTTGGAAGCAAAACCACCTATGTGAATCGGGTACATCTTGCGTTTAAGAGATGGCAGCGACACAAGCGCTTGACGCTCTGGAGCCACGAAATATGATAAGTCATTGTAAATCAATGATTTCATCGGGTGCCGGCCCACCATTTGAAAAAATCCTTGCCTGTCAAACGCTTTCCTGACATTTTTGCGGAAGAACGCTAACCATCAGTTTCCGGCGGTTTTGCGTTCCTTCTCAAGATAGACCCGGAAGACGGGCGGCGGGACGGGCATGAACGAGCAGCGGATCAGAATGGATCAAAAGATCCAAACGATGGCGACACGTCTAAGCAAATCGCTTGATGTGAATATGCGCAAGTCGTTTCTACCTGATGAACGAAAGGCTCTCAGACGGTTCTCATCCACGGAGGTTGCTCAGATCCTCGGGGTAAGCCAGGATTTTCTGCGGAAGATGTTCTTCGAGGACAAGCTCGATCTCGGTGACATCGAGACGGATGCCCGCGGCCGCAGGTTCTACACTGCAGAGCAGATCGACATAGCGCGCCACGAAATTGCCCGGTCAAGCACCAAGTTCCAGCATATCGTTCCTCGTCGTCGGGAAGGGGAGCATATCCAGATCATTTCGATCGCCAACTTCAAAGGGGGCGCAGGAAAGACGACAACGGCGATCCATTTGGCCCAAAAGCTCGCCCTTGACGGTTATCGAGTTCTGGCAATCGATCTCGACCCGCAAGCTTCAATGACCACCATGTTCGGTTTCCGGCCGGAAATCGACTTCCCTGAAGCCGGAACGGTGTACGATGCACTACGATACGAGGACCCTATCCCCTTTAGAGACGTTGTGCGCAAAACGTATTTCCACAACCTCGATCTAGCTGCGGCCGGCTTGCTGCTCTCTGAGTTCGAGACCGAAACCGCACACGCCCTTCGAAACAATATCAGGCCGCCGTTCTATCAGCGGCTTGCCCTTTGCATTAATGAAGTCGAGACAGACTACGACATTGTCGTCATCGACTGCCCACCCCAACTCGGGTTTACCACACTATCAGCTTTGGTAGCGTCGACATCCCTTGTCGTCACTGTCATTCCTAGCATGCTTGACGTCGCCTCGATGGCCCAATTCCTGCAGCTCACATCCAGCCTAATGGCAACAATTGCTGATGTGGGCGCATCGCCCGACTGGGACTTCATGAGGTTTCTAATCACTCGTTTCGAGCCAAATGACGGCCCCCAAACCCAGATGGCGGCATTCCTACGGACCATGTTCACGGATGACGTTCTTACACAGCCTTTCCTGAAATCTTCTGCAGTCTCTGACGCTGGGCTCACGCAACAGACACTGTTCGAGATCGCCAGAACGGATTTTCATCGCCAGACGTACGATCGGGCTATCGAGTCCATCAACGGGGTTGTGGCGGAGGTCGAAGGGCTCATCAAAACGGCATGGGGGCGCAAGTAATGGCCCGCAAAGTCACATTCGACATTCCCGAGGATGAAGAAAAGCAGGAGAACTCGTCGATTTCTCCGACTCGAACCCAGTCACGAGCGCCTGCCCTTTCGGGAATGGCCCGTTCTCTTCAGGATGCGGCACAATCTTCAATTCAAGAAATCAGTACCGACCTTATTGATGATTCCGAGTTCCAGGATCGTCTGGCCCTGGATGAAGAAGATGACATCAGGGAACTGGCTGAAAGTATTGACAAGCAGGGACAGCTTATCCCGATACTTCTAAGCCCCGAAGGGGGGCGATACAGGATCATCTATGGGCGCAGGCGATTAGCTGCCCTTCGACTTATCGGCAAGCCTGCAAAGGCTCTCATCAGAGGCTTGGATGAGGATCAAGCGATTCTTGCACAAGGCCAAGAGAACAGCTTTCGAAAAGACCTCAGCTGGATTGAAAAAGCCCTGTTTGCACGTTCTCTCATAGAGTCCGGCAAGGATGAGGGGCTGGTCTGTGACGCCCTCAACATCGATCAGAAAGCCAGAAAAGCCGGTGACAAGCTCACGGGACTTGCTCGCATGAAACAAGTCACTTCCTGTATTCCGACTGAACTCATCCAAAAGATCGGGGCGGCACCCGGGGTTGGACGGGATCGTTGGTATGCTGCCGCAAAGTCTTATGAGAGCCTTGGCTTCTCTGGAGATGAAGGGTTTCCGGCCGGAAACCGAGAATTCCATGATGCTCTCATGGAATCCAGAGGTTCAGGCAAGACCTCCGACGAACGCTTTGCGGTGTTCGAAGGGCTCCTGAAACAGCACAAGCCCCCTGCCCCACCGGCAATCCAGACAGAACTCGGGATGGTGAAGGTCACCAAGAGAAACGTGATCATCACCGTCAAGAACGGAGATGACGGGCTTCACAAGTGGATCTCTGAGAATCCAGAGTCCGCTCTTCTCGCGTTGGCGAATGCGAAGGCTGCTGGTCCCGGACAGAACAATACCCCAGAGAAAATGGAACCCATAGGTAACCCAGTCTCCGGTAAGGATCAGGATCTTGATGGTCCTGACATAGACGATAACGAAAACTGAGCAGAAAGGAGGACAGGCCAGAAAAGGAAAGACCCCCCGAAAGCAGTGCTTCCGAAGGGCCTCGATTAGCTTAGACACCTGATTGATACCCCGAAGCCGAATCGTTTTCAACACCGTTCGCGGTGAACGGGGAAGCTTTTTCAGCCGACATCACCATGAGACAGGTATTTTCTCACACACCCGCCGTGGCGGAACGATCTCCTTTGCCCTGTACGAACCCGTACAGGGTCATCGAGCCGATCCGAACGCTTCGCAAAGAACTCGGTTTGACACCAAATGATCTTGTGACACTGCAGGCCTTAATCAGCTTCATGCCGAAGAAGGCCGGACAAACAGCTTCAATGACTACCGTCTTCCCCTCAAACGCATCGTTGTCTGAGAGAACGAACGGTCTGAACGAGAGAACGATCCGACGGTGTATCGGACGCCTCGTGGACGCCAATTTGATCCAACGTAGGGATAGCGCAACCCGCAAACGGTTCCCACTTCGCTACGGTGGATTGATCAGAGATGCCTTTGGCTTCGATCTACAGCCAATGTTTGATCGGGAAAGTGAGCTCACAGAACACGCAAAACAACTTGTCGACGATCAGGAAGAGCTACGGTCGCTTAGGGCGGAGGCGCTGGCTCTTCGTGTCGAAGCTTTGCGCCAAGCAAACGATGATGAGACATTCACATTTCTCCAAAACGTGCGCAACATCCTACGCCGTGCAACTCTCAAAGCCGAAGAAATCATAGAACTTATCACGAAGTTGGCAGAGTTGGCCGGAGCGACCATCAGAGAGTTTCCGGCCGGAAACCGTGAAGCTCAGGAAACGATACCCGACCAAATGTCCGGCGACGACGGACAAAATGTCCGGCACGTAGAACCCACAAGATTGAATATAAAAAAGGAAACTACAGGTGCACACAGCAGTTCTGGTTTTAGGGAACGCCGAGATCCAACAACTATCGCTTGGACGGACCTGAAAAACATATCGGACTTCTTCCCACATGAACCAAGAAACCATCAATCCGTTGTGAACATGTTGGCTGATGTTGGGAAATTGCTGAGAATAGAACAAGGCAGGATCATGAGACACCTAAGAGAAAGAGGTCCAGGGCTGCTCCTTATTGCGCTCGACGAATTAATTTTGAGAGCCAGCGCAGGACAGGTGAGGAACACCAACGCCTACCTAGACGCAATGATGAGGCAAAAGACGTGATGGTCTTATCACGCTCACTCAACCAGCTTGTGATTGAGCGTAGTCTTCGATGCTCCGGCGAATTTTCCCGGATAGTTCCAACCATAAGGTCATCGAGAGTGAAAGGAGTGTTGGTTTGAGGGTGACGGGAAGTGAGATCGGGAGAGTGGCTTCCGGCGCCCGTCGTGGAGAAGATCTGATGACGAAAGCTGTCCAGAAAATCACTCTGTCCCCTTCGCGGGATATCCCCTTCGACAAGTTGGTTCTGAGCCAGGCCAACGTGCGGCGCATCAAGGCTGGCGTGTCCGTCGAAGAACTGGCCGAAGACATCGCCCGCCGTGGCCTCTTGCAGAGCCTGAGCGTGCGGCACGTGTTGAATGATGATGGGACCGAGACCGGCAAGTTCGAGATCCCAGCGGGAGGCCGCCGATTCCAGGCTTTGTCCCTGCTGGTGAAACAGAAGCGTTTGGCGAAGACCACGCCCATTCCCTGCATCGTGCGGGATGCGGGGTCCGCGATCCTCGCCGAAGACGATTCCCTTGCAGAAAACATGCAGCGCGTCGCGCTGCACCCGCTCGACCAGTTCCGCGCGTTTGTGGCGCTGCGGGACAAGGGCCAGAGCGACGCAGAGGTTGCTGCCGCCTTCTTCGTGACACCGCAGATCGTGAAGCAGCGCCTGAAGCTCGCCTCCGTCGCCCCTGCCCTGCTTGAGATCTATGCCGAGGATGGCATGACGCTGGAGCAGCTCATGGCCTTCACCGTGAACCCTGATCACGCGCGTCAGGTTCAGGTCTGGGATGTGATCCATTCATCCTGGAACAAGGAGCCGTTCCAGATCCGGCGCATGCTGACCGAGACCTCGGTCCGGGCGTCTGACCGGCGCGCGGTCTTTGTGGGTGTTGAGGCCTATGAAGCGGCGGGTGGCACGATGCTGCATGACCTGTTCCAAGGCGATGACGGCGGGTGGCTCGAAGACCCTGCCCTGCTCGATCGGCTGGTGGTGGAAAAACTCCAGGCCGAGGCTGAGACGGTTGCGGTTGAGGGCTGGAAGTGGATCGAGGTCGCACTGGACCTGCCCTACGGCTACAGCCACGGCCTGCGGTCCCTGGCCGGTGATCCGGCGCCAATGACGGATGACGAAGGTGCGGCCCATGCCAAGCTGCTCGCCGAGTATCGGGCGCTGGAAGAGGAATACGCGGGTCAGGATGAATTGCCTGACGAGATAGACACGCGGCTTGGCGTGTTGGAAGCGGAGATGGAAAAGATTGAGACTCGGCCGTTGATCTTCGACGCGGAGGAGATCGGGCGGGCAGGGGCGTTCGTCACGCTCGACCGCTACGGCGCGCTGGCAGTCTATCGCGGATATGTGCGTCCAGAGGATGAGCCCGTTGAGGAGACCGCGGTCCAGGATGCCACTGATCCTGCAGTGGCGGGGCAGGGGGATGATCGTGATCTCACCGATGGCCATGGCAGTGCCGCTCATGTCGGAACCGTCATCATGTCGGGAGGCCAGCCGATTGGCGGCGACCTGCCGGAGGATGAGGATGACGGGGCGCTGAAGCCACTGCCGGAGCGGTTGGTCATGGAGTTGACGGCCCACCGGACGCTGGCGCTGCGTGAAGCAATCGGGCGCTCGCCGGATGTCGCGCTGACGCTGCTGCTGCTGAAGCTGGTGACGGACACCTTCCGCACCTCCTCTGCTTCAGGAAGCTGTCTCGAGGCATCCGTGCGTCACGTCTACATGTCGGCGCAGGCGCCCGATCTGAAGGACAGCGTGGTGGCAAAGCTGGTCGACGAGCGTCACGCTGAATGGAAAGCCGATCTGCCGCTTGGCGACGATGCAGCACTCTGGGACTATCTGACGGTCCTCGACCAGGGCAGCCGTCTGGCACTGCTGGCGCATTGCCTCAGCTTCGGCGTCAACGCGCTGCATGAGAAGGTGAATCCTTACGGAGCAGGCATCTCTGCAGGCGGTTTGACCCGGCGGATGGCGCATGCCGATCACGTGGCGCGCGCGACAGGTCTCGATATGGTCGAGGCGGGCTGGGAGCCGACGGTGGACACCTATCTCAACCGCGTGCCAAAGGCCCGCATCCTCGAGGCCGTGCGGGAGGCGAAAGGGGAGGGGACTGCCCAACTCCTCGATCACCTGAAGAAAGGCGAGATGGCCAGTGAGGCTGAGCGCCTGCTGAAGGGCAGCGGCTGGTTGCCCGAGGTCCTGCGCCGTGTCGATCTCGTGGCGCTGGAGGGTGAGGACTGTGCCGAAGGGCAGGGGGCGGATGCCGAAGTGGCCGACAGCGTCAGTGAAGCTGACCTTCCCGCATTCCTGACGGATGATCTGCCTGCTGAAGGCGCGTCGATGCTGGCCGCGGAATAACCTGTTCCAGCAGGGGGCGGGCATTCCGCCCCCAATCACCCTATAACGTAACAATATCAATAGGATAAATGTGAATATCCGCATTCGGAATGAGGAATCATGTCTGCAACAACCATCATCGACACAGCACCCCTCGGGGCGCTCATTCGCTACACCGACGGCAGTCCCAAACCGCCGGCACGCTTCACGAAGAAGCTCGCAGCCTGGGAGCGCTCGAACGGCGTGGGCCGTCTTGTGAAAAAGGAACCACCCCGGCCCTATCCGACATGGACAGCTCCCGCGTCGTTCACGCTGCATGAGGGCAATTTCGCCTCTGACGGGGTCATCCTCGTCACCATCATGCGCAGCCATTCGGCTGACAGCGCTCTGGTCTTCGAGGTGGCCGAGGAGCCGAAGCCCGGGCAGGTGCGCGTGCTTCTGGACTTCGGTGGCAACACCGAGCTGCTGCATCTGGCGGAATCCATCACCGCGGCCGAGCTTTGGATCGCCAAGGAAGGATACCGCAACGCGCGACTTGAAATCGTCGGCGATGAAGAGGGCGAAAGGGCAGGGGGCGCGAACCTGGCCGCCTGAACCCAACTGAAACCGAGGGGCCCGCCTCAGCGCGGGCCTCTCAACCATCACAACCTTGTCCTTTGAGTTCGCGGGGCACCAAAGGAACCATCCCCAAGGAAGGACGTCTTCAACCAAGATCTTGGCCGGGAGGCTGTCGGCGTTCCAAGCATCAGCGGGACAACCGGCTCCTGACGTTGGGGGACCATCCCCCGCTCGCCATTCCCTTCCTTGCCCCGAATTCTGTCTTCGAGATCAACCCACGAGGGGTCGGACTACGGGCAAGCCCGTGCCGCCGGCCGGATTCGGAGCAAGTCCGAACGCACCCGGTGATGTCAGCCAGTATTCGGGCCTTCGAGGTCCTGTCGCGCGGGGGATGGTCCCCCGCCTCCAAGACAGGAGCCAAACAGATGTCCCGCAAAGATGCTCACGCCTTCGCAGCCTCCCTCGCCGCCACGCTCATGGTCTCGATCGTCGTCTTCCAGGCAGGGGATGGGACCTTCGGCGCCGTCCCCGCCGATGAAATCGACGGGGACGAGGTTCAGGTGCTGGTTGAGATTGACCCGTGGGCTTAAGCCCACGGTTACCTCGCCATGCTCGCGCGGAGGCACTGACGCGCCGCTTGATGTGTCGTCGCGCATTGACATCCACACCCCCGGTGCAAGCTAGGACTCTGTCTGTTTCGTTGGAGCACTCGTGCGATCAGTGACCTTCGTTGCCCGCTGAATTGTTCTGTTTTCTTGGCCGAACATCCTCAAGCGCTGCGTAGAATGCGGGCAACACCAACAGGATCAGGACCGTTGCCGCCAGCAACCCGAAGACAACCGAGATCACCAGCGGCTTGAGCGTCTGGGCCTGGGTCGATGTTTCCAGCAGCAAGGGCGCCATGCCCATGATCGTGGTCGAGACCGAGACGAAGATCGGGCGAAACCGCGACCGTACGGCCTCTCCGGCAGCCAGTGCAGCGGACAGTCCCTCGACGCGGCGGGCGTTGATGACGCCGACCAGCAGGATGGCGTTGTTCACCACGATGCCCGCAAGCGACGCTGCGCCCACCAGCGACGGCATGGAGATGTTGTAGCCCATCAGGACATGGCCCCAGATCACACCCAGAAACGCCAGCGGAATGGTGATCATCACGATCAGTGGCTCGATATAGCTTCGGAACTGGAAGCTGAGCACAAGGTAGATGCCCACAAGCCCGATCAGGAACCCGCGCAGGATCGAGGCGACGGTTTCCGCCGAATTGGCGGCTTGGCCGCCGATGTCAAAGGTCAGGCCGGGGGTGGCGGCGACAAGGTCAGGCAAGAAACCTGCGGCCAGCC
>Ga0076930_100312_pt1 | contig 54641 bp, 62 predicted proteins | sample HotLakConsoUCCRE_FD_71149 | JGI IMG/M metagenome (GOLD analysis project Ga0076930, IMG submission 71149) | Hypersaline microbial mat communities from Hot Lake, Washington, USA - Hot Lake Consortium UCC-RE (version 3) (version 3) ...
TGGATATTAGGTATTTTGATAGTTTTTACCCTGGTTATTACTACTAATCTGGTAGATAAGAAAAATTTTACAAGTATGAATGACGCTGTTGAGTCTATTTATGAAGACAGGCTTGTTGTTAAAGATTTAATTCTCAAAATTTCAAATGATATCCATCAAAAAGAAATTGCGGCCATAGCAGTGGACTCCAGTTTTTATAGTAATCAAAACGAACAATTAAATAAGGAAATTGAAGGTCACCTTCTAAGTTATGCCCAAACTAAACTAACCAATAAAGAAGAGCAGTTTTTGAATGATTTTGAAAATAATTTAAAAGAATTAAAAATTAAGGAGAAGGGATTTGTTCAATCCAAATACACTAAGGTTTCATCACTTCTTAATCATTTTCAAATTGTAAAAAGAGACCTTAAAAATTTAGCCGAAATCCAACTAAGAGAAGGAGGTAGGCAATTTGAAAAAAGTCGTAGAGCAATGGATACGGTAAATTTGTTCACGCAAATTGAAATATACATTATGATTTTTCTTGCTATTGTAATTCAAATCATAATAATGTATAGTCCCAAAAAAGAAAACTAACTCTAGTTTTGACTGTAAGCTCATATTAAAATGTCATGATTAACCCTAATCCAGTTGCAGTAAATTTTAAATGAAATTCAGGCTGAATTTCATTTTCCCCCATCAGTTTTCTGGCATTGTACAATTCAAGTGCCTCATCTGCCTTCCTATTTGCCTTACTTTTAATTGGTACTGCAATTGCAATTAAACTAACTCCAGTCATGAGTAGCGGAACAGTGACTTCAGGAGTAGGATCAAAAATTGAAGGCATAAAAGTACCTAGGCCCAAGGCTGCAATTACTGATGAAGTGAATGCCAATCTTCTAGAAGATTTAAACATTTTTCGAGCAGGCTCATAAGGTTTCATTTTTTTCAATACTTGACGTTCAGATACTTCCTGACCTAAAATGAAATATTGATTATGAACTAGATTTCCTTTTCTCTCTAGTAAGGGCTCATCATTTTGACTAAACCCTAGTTGAGTTGTAAATAAAAATAATAGAAGTATTAATTTATTCATCGGTTGATAGTTTTTGATGCTTACATAAATACTGTATTTAAATAAGAATGTTTTCAGCAAAACCTGTCAGGTTCTCAAGCGAGGTTTAAATGGTAAGTGTGCCAGCAAGCATGGATATTATCAAGTTCGGTCGCACACCTACCTAAAAAAAATAAGCGATAATTCAAACGCTAAAAACCTCAATTAAATCCACTAGCATTTCTGTTTGCTCTTTAGAATGAGTAGGAAAATTAGCTATTCGAATTTGCTCTTTTTTATAGCCTCCATATCCTGTTCCTACATGGATTTTTTTCTGCTTCAAATGATCTATTATTAAGCTACTGTCAAAATCACATTTAATCACCTTCACCGTTTTGGAGCGGTGTTTTTCATTTTCAACAAAATGATGCAGCTGTGGATGAGCCTCTATCACTTGATTTAAAATAGCCGATTTATAATCTGTTTCTCTTCTGATAGCCAAAATTCCCTTTTCAATCATATCAGCAGCAACTTTTGCCAAAGTATAGATTCCCAAAATATTGGGAGTTTCAGTAGTCTGAAATACCGTTGCTTTCTCCACCATATCGGGCAACCGATGATAGGAGCCAATGACTTTCCCTTTTGATTCTAATGCCTTCGCTTTTTCCAAGCATCTATTATTCACTATCCAAATGCCTAATCCTGCTGGCAAACCGAAAGCTTTTTGGACAGAAAAATAAAGTGTATCTATATTCCTGAAATCAATTGGAATAACAGGAACTCCTGAAACGCCATCAATTGCGATCAATTTATCAGGATATTTTTCTCGAAGTGCATTAATCGTATCTAAGGGGAAAGTAGTGCCGCAAGCCGATTCATTTAAGCAGATAGTGATGATTTCAGCGCCTTCAGGTACATCGATTGCATCGAAGTCAGGTACTGTACCATCTTCCACCACTAATTCATGAACTTTTCTACCCAGTTGAGTGGCTATTTTAGGAAATCTTTGAGAAAAAGCCCCCATGCTTACATGATAGCTTTCTTTTTCCACACAGTTTTCGATTATCCGTTCCCAAGCTTCATTGGCAGAGGAAGTAATTAACACATGATAATCTTCAGGAATATCCATTAGCTTTCTCAAGTTTTGCTGGCACTCCCTATAAATATCTTTGAATTGCTGTCCTCTATGCGAGGTACTGCAAACACCTTTTTTTAAAGCAGTTTTAATGTGCTCTTCAGCTGTGAAATACAAAGCTGTTGGACCTGGGGTAAAGAATAATTCAGACATTGGCAGTTTCAATACTTATTTTTGACTTTTTCTTATAATCGGATAAGGTTATTCCAAAAAATAGTATTGCTGGAATATTCATACCGATAGCGCAAAATAAGTACATCTGAGATAGCGAAAAAATTTCTGCTATATTTCCTAAGAAAAAAGCTCCAATTCCTATCCCTAAATCGATGGAAGAGAAGAAAGTACTGGTAGCCACCCCTCTTTTTTCTGCTTTCACCATATTAATTACCATGGTTTGTAAGGTCGGCATTACGATTCCGTTGCCCAAGCCTAAAACAAAGCCGGCCACTAAAAAGCTCGGTTCAGCTGTGCTTTGAGATAATAAGATCAAACCTGTAATAGTTCCTAAAAAACTTAGCATCATAATAAGCCCAGGTCCTTTTTTATCCATCATTTTTCCGCTTGCCGGGCGAATGATGCTCACGCCAATGGCATAAATCAAAAAGAATAAACCTGTGCTTTCAATAGAGAGCTCTTTTGCAAAGAGTGTGATAAATGACATAATTCCAGCAAATGGAAATGCCAATAACAACATTACCATGGAAACCTTCAAAACTTTTGGTTCAAATACATTTTCCCAGCTTAATTTATTGTTTCTATTGCTAATTTTTGGATGGTTTACAAAAAATGACATGACGACTGCCAAAGAACAAAGAACTCCAGAGGTAATAAATAAAACTTGATAACTGCCCGTTTCTCTTAAGATTTGCAAGCCAATTAGTGGGCCAATAGCCATGCTTAAGGTCATGGATAAACCAAAAATGCCTATTCCTTCACCTCTTCTGCTGTCAGGCACCAGGTCGGAAGTAATGGTACCGCCTCCAGTGGTAACAATACCCCAAAATCCACCATTGACCAATCTTAGGAAGAGTAAGAAGATAAAGGATGCCGCTAAACCATAAGCTGCCATCACTAATGCATAGCAGAACATGGAAAAAAGAAATAATTTTCTTCGCCCATATTTATCAAAAGCATAACCGCTTAGTGGTCTTACAATTAGAGCTGATAATGCGTAAATCCCTATTATATACCCTACCTTATCCGCATTCTCCCCTAAAACATCGGTTACAAAGGTGGGTAGGGTAGGGAGTAAAAAATAAAATGAAACGGCCATTAAAAGATAGCTAAAGCAATGAAGCAAGAAGTCTTTAGTGTATAATGGTGCTTTTGTCATAGTAGATGTTATAATAAACGGAATGTTTTCCATGTCGCAACATAGAAATACAGGATACTAACTGCTATATCGGGACTAAGTTTCTTTATTTTTCTATTTTAGAAGGGGTCTCTAGCTTTATTTACTTTCGACTTGAAGTTTTTTTAAGATGACCGGAATATCTTTGGGGGAACAGTCATGCAGTAATTCACCATTTACTACTAAATTGGGGCCCAGTTTACAGTAATCCATGCATTTAGTTTTGATGAGCTTCACATTTTTAATTTTATTTTCTTTAAGCGAATGCTTCAATTCTGCTTTCAGTCCTTCACAACCATTTTTTTGGCAATCTTTTCCTGTGCAGATGAAAATGTGATGATGTTTATTTTTTGAAGTTTTCAAAATAGGATTTTACTTTAAATTTGTTGTCTTATGGTTTACTGATATACTTCTATTAAGTTTTAGTTGTTTTTATAATTTAAAGCTTCTGCAGCTGCATATACTATTTTATGAATCACTTGGTCTAAAGTTTCTGTTGAGCTAATCAGCATATTAATTAATTGGTCAATTTCTTCTGCATTTTTGTTACTTCGATTTCTTAATAGAATTCCAATTCCTAAGATATTGGCGACCGGCCTTCTCATTTCATGTGATTGTTGCCAAGCAACGTTTTTCAAAATTTCATTTTGTCTTAATATTACTTTTTGTCTTTCATTAAATTCAGTGATGTCTCTGGATAGTATTATAAATTCAGTTTCGTTTAGTTTTGAAACTCTAGCTTCAAAGTATTTCTCTTGGTTTTCTACCTTAGTATAATAATCGAATTCTTTAACTTCATTTTCTTTAATATCATTATTTAATATCAATTCAATAATGGAGGAGGTCTCAATAGAAAAGTAATTGGAATAGTGTTTTCCTAATATAGATTTGAAATCATAATCATTATTTTTTGAACTGAAATCCTTTAAAATTCCATCATTCGTAATGACCAGTAGTAAATCGGGAATATTGTTGATAAGATTATCTTTATATTCTTGTAATTGTTTTTTTTCGGTAATGTCTTGAGCAGTGAGTGAAACTCCCAATATTTTTTTTTCATCATAGACGGGGAAGTAATTAAATTCAAACCATTTATTTGCAATTTTTCGAATCGTTTTGACAGTCTCCCCTTCTAAAGCTCTTCCAAAATCATACTCAAAAGATTTTTTGTCTTCAGGAAAAATAAAATCATGAATGTCTGCATAGTCATAAAACTCTTTTCCATATATAACTTTACTTTCTTGCTTCGCCAGTTTATTGGATGCAATTACTTTATTTTCAGGACTGATAAGTATAATTCCTTCACTTGAGCTATCAATCAATGCTTTGAGTTTGGATCCTAAGTCTTGTATTTTAATATTTGCTTTTCTGGTTTCAGTAAAATCATATCCTACGCAAATAATGCCAATTGGCTGATTTTTAGTGTTTTGTAAAAGTGAAAATTCCCATTGCGTAACGTAGAATTCCCCTTTTAAATTTTCAGGTTTTCGTAATTTTACTGCAACCGATTTGCCACGGTTCATTATGCACTCTAATGCAGCTTTATTTCCTTTTTCTACATCATCTGCATGCACTGTAATGGCAAAAGGTTGGCCAATAAAATCTATATTCAGAAAAGAAAATCTTTTTTTAAAAGCTTCATTGATGAATGAATAATTGCCTTCTAGATCTGTAGCTACAACTGAATATAAATCAGAATTTAGTAGCCAAGATGGAATAAGTTTTTTTATTTCTTCTGTCATTTGGTTCGTGCATTTTTTTAGTCAATAGGCAATGGTGAAATTTGTTACTATCTAATCCATAATGGAAAAAAAATTAAAATAATTAGTTCAATAATTCTTCTTCAGTTACCTTGTTAATCAATTCTATGGAATTTTTAACATCCAATTTTTGCATCAAATTTGCTCTATGAGTATCAACTGTGCGGTTACTGATGAAAAGTTCCTCTGCAATTTGATTACTTGTATAGCCTTTCATAATTAATTTAACAATTTCCAATTCTCTTTTGGTAAGACTGATTTTTGGTTGAGCCAGTTGTTGTTTTTTCTTTTTAAGACTAGTAATATAATTATTGACCATTACATCTCGAACATCTTTACTATAAAAGCTTAGCCCTTCCATAACCTTTTTGACACCATTGATTAATTCTTCCTTATCAGCTCCTTTGTGTATATAGCCATGCACGCCTGTTTCCATACAGGAGTTAATGTATTGCTCATCTAAATACATACTAAGCATAATAATCTTGGGTTTGTTTTTAGAATTTAGTATCTCAGGAGCTGCTTCTAATCCATTTTTTTCAGGCATCGAAATGTCTAGTAGCACCAAATCTGGTTTTAATTCATTGTTTTTTTCAACGGCCTCTATTCCATTTTTCGCTTCTGCAATAACCTTGAAATCCTCTTCAGATTCTAAAAACATCTTTATTCCGTTGCGAACTAATTGGTGGTCATCTGCTAGTAATATCTTAAGCATAGATTTTTGAATTAATATGAATGATAATATTGGTGCCAAGTTTTGCATCACTGTCAATATCGATTTCCCCTTCCATAGATTTTACTCTGTCGATCATATTTAGTAAGCCATGACTTCTATTTTTACCAGTTTCAGCCTCTACTTTTTTTAAATCGAATCCCGTTCCGTCATCTTCAATACTGAGTCGGATTTCCTTATTCATTTTGTAAAGTTGTATGGAAACCTTGGATGCATTAGCGTGTTTTTGAATATTATTAAGCGCCTCTTGAACAATCCTGTAAATATTGATTTTTATTTCATTTAGATCACCATCTTTTAAATTGTTGCTGAAATCAATTTTTAGTTTATTCGAATCATAGGCATTACATAAATCCTCTAAGCTTGATTTTAAATCGAATATCCGTAATTTGGAAGGCATTAAATTTTCTGAAATCTTATGAGATTCATCAATCGAAGCTTCAATTAATTCTACTAGTTTTGCTTTTACAGAATTGTCTTCGACTAAGCTCTTGGTATTCATTTTTATTACATTGAGCATTTGACCTAAACCATCATGTAATTCCCGACTTACTCTTGCTCTCTCAGCTTCTGCTCCTTCAATTTGTGCAGCTAATTTCAGCCTTTTTTCTTCTTTTTCTTTATTTAATCGCTCTAAACTTTCACGTGCATCATTAAACATAATAAGATACTGCTCATCATCTTTATTGAAAAATTTAGCTTTGGTTATCGTGATGTTGTTGACTGGAAATCTTCTCCCTGCAAAATTAATATTGATAATTTCTTGACGATCTAAAGGGTTTTTATTTTTTTCCTGTAAAAGAGAAATGGATAATGGTTCATCCTTAAGATTGGAAATTTTTATGTCTTCGCCTAACTTGAATTCCAATAATATTTCAGCTAAAGTATTAAGTAACTCTGCAGTGAATTTATTCAAATACTGAATCTTATATTCCGAATCAATTACAATCAAACAGCTTTTAATATTGTCCAAAATTGTAGAAAGTAATTGCTGTGATGCTTTCTTTTGTTTATCGGATTCATGTTTATAAAGGCTTAATTCCACATTACTAAGCAATTCGGATTCAGAGAAGGGTTTACTTAGAAAAGTAGTTGGGAAAGTAAGTTTTGCACGATCTATAGTTTTTCGATCATTTAGTGCAGTCAGGTAGATAACAGGAATATCTTTTATTTTATTGATTTCAATAGAAGTTTCAATCCCATCATATTTACCTTCTATCATTACGTCCATAATAATTAAATCAGGAGCGTGGCTTTTTATATACTGTATTGCCTCTTCTCCTGAGGTTAATATAGCCAAAACCCTATAATTAGCCCTCTGCAAGACTTTTTGTAAATGCATACTAACTATCTCGGAATCTTCAATTATTAAGATGCTTTTAAGCATTGCCTTTTATTGGTTTGCCCTATAAAATTTTAGGATTGTTAATGATAGACAATTTTCTAATCTACAGCAAAACTTATGTTGATATTATTTCAATAAAAGTTTGGCTTAAATCTTGAAAATGTAGGCTGATTTAGATTTAACAAAGACTCTAAGTAAATATACTTAGCGTAATCTATGTAAAAATCACCAAGAAAAAATACATAATTATCTTGATTGATTACAGTTTTGCTTCATCCTACCTTTATATCATCATAAAAATCTAAAACGACATGGTAAAAGCAGCCACAAAACTAGAAGAAAATATAGCCCCTAAATCGCAGGTGGCTTCATCCTCCAATTCAAATGGACAGGATTTGAAAAATCATCTCAATGCAGTGAATAATGCCTTCGCTTCCATTGAATTTGATCCAAAAGGTTTTATCATCAAGGCTAATGATCAATTTCTAAAAACTGTTGGATATTCATTAAATGAGATAAAGGGAAAGCATCATAGCATCTTTGTTTCGGATGATTATGCTCAAAGTAATGACTACAAAAGCTTTTGGAAAGCCTTAGGAGCAGGAGATCATCAAAATGGAGAATTTCTAAGATTTGATAAAACTGGAAATGAAATTTGGTTACAGGCGTCTTACACTCCAATTCCTGATGAAAATGGTAAAGTAGAAAAGGTGATTAAGTACGCTTTCGATATTACCGAAAAGAAAAGGGTAGAACTGGAAGCCATTGAAACTGCTGAAGAATATGCAAAAGTAAAAGTAGAGTTAAATACCAGAATGGAGCAAATCAATGTGGCTTGTTTGGTTTCTGAAGCCAATTTAAAAGGAGATATAACTTATGTTAACGATAAATTATTAGAAGTAACTGGTTATACACGTGAGGAATGTATGGGGCAACCCCATAGCATGTTCCGTCATGCGGATTCTCCAAAGTCGCTTTTCAAAGAAATGTGGTCCACTATTGGAAGAGGTAACATTTTCCGTGGTGAAATTAAAAATAGAAAGAAAAATGGTGATCCATACTACGTTGATGCTATCATCGCTCCTGTATTGGGGCCAAATGGTAAGCCTATAAAATATATTGGGGTTCGATATGACATCACCGAGCAAAAATTAAAAGAGCAAGAAATCCAACAAGCTATGGAAGAGCAATCTGATGTGATTGAAGTAATCCGAGCTATGGCAAAAGGCGATTTAACTCAAAGAGTTCAAAATGATTCTGAAGTGGCAGGTGAAGTAAACGGTGCACTTGATAATTTGAACCAGGTATTAAATAGTATTAATAATGGTGCGGAAGTAGTTTCAACTTCTTCAGGAAATCTTTTAAAGAGAAGCGAAGGAATTAAGAATAGCTCAAATGAAGTAGCTTCTGCCATTTCTCAAATGGCAAAAGGCGCTCAAGATCAAGCCTTAAGAACCGATGAATCTTCAAAATTAGTAGATGGTGTAATGAAATCTTCACAGGAGATGCAGTCCAAAGCTGATTTTATTAATAAAACTGCTCAAGATGGTCAAAAACGTTCTGAAGAAGGTTTGAAAATCATCAAGAAATTGGTGGACAATATGACGGGAATTGATAGTTCTGCGGTAAAAACTTCTGAATCTATTGCTATTTTAACTGAAAGAGCTGAAGAAATTGGAAGGACATTAAATGTAATTACAGATATCGCATCTCAAACCAATTTATTGGCATTAAATGCGGCCATCGAAGCTGCAAGAGCTGGTGATGCCGGCAGAGGATTTGCAGTGGTAGCAGAAGAAATCAGAAAACTAGCGGAAGATTCAAGAAAATCAGCTGTAGATATTGAGAAGATCATCAGTGATGTTCAAAAAGATACTGTTTCTGCTGGAAAAGCAATTGAAAGTATGCAAAGCAGTGTGAAAGAAGGCGGTAATGCTACTAAAGATGCGGAAAACATATTCGTGGAAATTGCAGGTTCTAGTGACACTACTTTCCAACATTCAAAAGAAATATTATCCGCATCTAACGGACAAAAAGAAGCCATTGAGGCAGTGGTGAAGAACATCGAGCAAATTGTGGTGGTAGCGGAAGAAACAGCAGCTGGTACTCAGCAAATTGCAAGTTCTTCACAAGAATTGAATGCCGGTATGGTGGAAGTAACAGATGCTAGCACTCAGTTAAGCAAAATTGCAGAAGAATTGAAATCAGGTATCAAGAAATTCACTTTAACTAAAGCGTAAGATGGAAGCGGTAAATGAAAAGGATATCAAAGAAAACCAGCAGAAATCACAATTGATTGTGTTTCGCTTGGGCGATGAGGAATATGGCTTGCAGATTGGGCAAATCAAGGAAGTAGTGCCAACTCCACACATCACTCGTTTGCCTCAGACGCCTCCCTATGTAAAAGGCGTTGCCAATATCAGAGGAAACATTATTGCAGTGGTGGATTTGGAAGAGAAATTTGGTTTGAAGAATGAATCTGATGAGGCGGCCAATAATTACACTTTGGTGGTAGAGAGTGATGAGGTTAAAATGGGGGTTTTGGTGAGAGAGTTACCTAACACCTTAAATGTAAAGCAATCTCAAATTGAAGATTCAGCCAATATCATTCAAGATGGTGGTGCTGACCAATCCTACATAAAAGGAATAGTGAAATTAGAAGATAGATTGATCATCATGCTCGATGTTTTCAAAACCATGAGTGAGAGTGAACTGAATGGTGTTTTTAAAAATAATAAAATAGCCGAAAATGTCTGAACATGCATTGAATTTGGGTGATTTCATTGTCACTAAGGATCCTACTAATATTGCTTGTTATGGTTTAGGTTCATGTGTAGGGCTTTTTATTTATGATAGAATCAATAAAATAGCAGCCGCTGCACATGTGGTCTTATCGGATGAACTTGAAATCCATACGACTTATAATGCCAAAACAGCTTTTGAAAAACTGATAGAAGAGATCGAGAAAATTGGTGGAAATAAAAATGCATTGAGAGCTAAAATTGTGGGTGGTGCCAATCTATTCAATTCCGGCTTTAAAACAGGGGAAAGAAATGTAAATACATTAAGAAAGTTGATTTTAGAAAATAACATTTTTCTAGCCGGACAGGATGTAGGCGGGAATAAAAGCCGAACTGCTCGCTTTAATACTTTAAATGGAGACTTGTCAGTGTCCTCACAAAATTCAAATTACGCTATTTAAAAATTATGATAATGGGAAAGAAAGTTTTAATTGTAGATGATTCGCTATATATGCGAACGCTCATAAAAGATGCGCTTGAAGAAGGTGGCTATGAAATCGTGGGTCAGGCAGCAAATGGGGAAGAGGCCATAGACCTAGCTTTTGAATTACAACCTGATATCATCACTTTAGATAATATTTTACCTGATATGATAGGTACTGATATTCTAAAGGTTTACAAAGATGAAGGCTTGCCTTCAAAAGTATATATGATTAGCGCAGTTGGTCAGAATTCTGTGATTGAAGAAGGAATGAGTCTTGGTGCCGAAGATTATATCGTTAAACCTTTTACCTCCGAACAGTTAGTGAAAGCACTTTCAAAAGCCTAATGAGCTCCTCCGAAACCATATCAACCTTAATCGTAGAAGATTCTGCTTTAATGCGAATTCTACTTTCAGACATTCTAAAAGCGGATCCTAAAATAGAATTATTGGGAACTGCAAAAAATGGAAAAGAAGGAGTAGAAAAAGCAAGGTTACTGCAGCCAGATGTAATTATTTCTGATATGATTATGCCTGATTATGATGGGGTGTATTTGGTTGAGCATATCATGAAGGAAATACCGACTCCGGTTATTTTACTAAGTTCATTAGAGAAAAATGATGGGTTGGTATTCGATGCTTTGCAAAAGGGTGCCTTTGATTTTCTGGATAAACCGAAGGATGATATTACGAATTCCATCAAAGCAAAAAACTATCCTTTAACTGATTTGGTAAAAGCCGCAGCTAAATCTAAAATTAAAAAGATAGAGGTTAAGGAAAATAAAAACAGTCATGCTTTTCACGGAACGGCAGCCTATTCAGCGATTGTAATTGGAGCCTCAACAGGGGGGCCAGGAGCAATCGAAAATTTATTGAAGCAGTTGCCCAATAATTTGATTTTGCCAGTAATTATTGCGCAACATATGCCCGATAGTTTTATCCATTCTTTCGCTAAAAGACTCGATGATTTGACGGAGTTAACAGTGAAAGTTGCCGATTCTGGCGAGGAAATCAGACCTGGACACATCTATTTGGCTCCCGGCCATGCTAATATGCGATTAAGAAAAAATCCGCATACGGGCGGGGTCATAGTTCATTTTACAGATAAAGTTTTTACTGAATTTAATAACCCTTCCATTGATTGTTTGATGGAGTCGGCCGCGGAAGTATATGGTGAAAGAATGATTGGCTTAATCCTAACAGGAATGGGAAAAGACGGAACGGAAGGATTGAAAAAAGTGAAAGCAAAAGGCGGGATTACCATAGCCCAAGATGAAGATACATCCGTGGTCTATGGAATGCCTAAAAGTGCCTTTGATTCAGGTGCTACCGACAGATTAGTGCCGCTAAATCAAATGGGTGGCTATTTGGTAAGTTGTTTATAAAAATATTCAGAGATGTCTAACAAAGAACAAGAATATAAAAAGTTATTTATTTCGGAAGCAGATACTAATGTGGAGGAGCTGGAAACACTCTTAACGCAATTGGAAAAATCTCCTGCTGACCAAAAGACTATCGATTCCATTTTCAGAATCACTCATACCTTAAAGGGGAATGCAGCTGGAATGGGATTTGAAGTGATTTCAAAATTTGCACACGCTTTGGAAGATTTGTTTTCTGAAATCAAACAGTCCAATATTCAAATTGAAGAGGAAATTTTTACTACCCTTTTCACAGCAGTTGATAAACTTAAGGAATTGGTGGAGTCGCTTTCTGATGATAAATTGAATGTTCGATATAGGGGAATTCAGCGAAAATTGGAAGTAATAGTAGAAGGTAGCCGAAAAGCCGAAAAACATCAGGAACAAACTAATCAAGCTGAAGAAACTGTACCAAAAAAGACAGTTCCTAAGACTAAGAAATCTTCAATAGGATCTGCAACAGAAAAAGAAAAGCAGTTAGAGAAGTTGCAGGCCGAAGTTGAAAAGGAACAAGCTAATCAGCCTAAAAAACTAATGGCAGTTGAGGAGGAAAAAGAAATGATTACAGCTGAGGAGAAGGATGCCAAGAAAATCAGTTTCTCGGATATGGTGCAAGTTCCCGTTGAGAAGTTAGATAATCTTTTGAACCTGGTAGGGGAGTTGATTATTGAAAGAGATCGCTTAATCACCACTCATGAAGCAAATGTTTCAAGAAACGAATTCAACAGCCTAAAGCGAGTATCATCTGATTTGCAATATTCCGTAATGGATGTTCGCTTGGTTCAAGTAGGTTTTTTATTTAATAAATTCCATAGAGTTGTTCGAGATGCTGCCTCTACGGAGAAGAAGCAAGTGGATTTAGTAATAGAGGGGAGTGAGACTGAAATCGACAGAAATATCTTGCAAATCATATCCGACTCTTTAATTCATTTAATCCGAAACGCAATTGGCCATGGAATTGAAAGCGAAGTAGATAGAAAAGGAAATGGAAAAGCTGCAATTGGGAAATTAACGCTTTCTGCAAGAAATGAAAGTGAGGGTGTAATAATAGACATAAAGGATGATGGTAAAGGAATTGATGTAGAAAAAATCAAGAAAAAAGTAGCGCAAAAGGGATGGGTTGAATCTTCTGTTTTGGATAAAATGACACAAGAAGAAATCATTTCATTCATTTTTGAACCTGGTTTTTCTACCAATGATGCAGTCAACAGCATGTCAGGTCGTGGAGTAGGAATGGATGTGGTAAAAAAAGCCATTGACTCTGTTGGAGGAAACATAAAAGTGCAAACGGAAGCTGGAAAAGGTTCAGTGTTTTCATTGATTTTGCCTTCTTCCATGGCGGTGAAATCAACTCTTTTATTTGAAGTAGGGCACAGCCAATATGCTGTACCACTGACTTATACTGATGCTGTCCTGTCCTTAGAGAGAAAAGAGATTTATAAAATTCAAAACCGTTTAATGATCAATCATCAAGACCAGACTATTGAAACTGTTTTTCTAAGGGACTTATTCTTCCCTGAAGAGGCTTCCAAAAGAGCAGGTGCATTAAAATCAGAGGAAAAATGGAACGTGGTCTTAGTGAACTATAATGGGAAGAAATTGGGGCTAGTAGTAGATAAATTATTGCAGCAGAAAGAAATAGTAGAGAAACCTTTGAAAAAGCCAGTCGATTTTGTGCGCTATGTAAGCGGTGTCACCATTTTAGGAAATGGTCAGGTTTGTTTAGTGATTAATATCCCGCAAATCATACAAAAACTATTTAATCATTCAGTTAATGTAAACGCTACTGCTGTAGCCTAAATAGAGCCTATTAGGCAATTATTGAGGAAACCCAGTAAGTGCTTGATATTTAGTGCCAAATGACAAATATCACCTGATTAATTAAGGAAAAATGGAAAAAATAAGTAAAGAATTAAAAGCAGTGGCAAACGAGATATTCCTAAAAGGATATGAAAAAGCGAGTCAATCATTTTCTAGTTTGTCTGGTGAAAAGGTAAGCGTCAAAAACTTTGAACTGTTTTTTGGTGACGCACCTGACCTACTTCTCAAAATAATTAAGACAAAAAACCCCTCTATTTTGATAACGGATATCATAGGGGAAGCAAAAGGGAAGAGTTATTTAGTTTTTAGTGAGAAGGATGCACAGGCAGTACCTGATATGCTCATACAAAAAATGAAAAGCTTACAATCCAATCCTGATTTTGCTGAAATCATTTTGAAAGAAGTAGATAATATGGTTTCAGCTGCGGTGATTACAGAGTTTTCTAATCAGTTAAATCTGAAAATCTACGGTGATGTTCCTAAGATAATTTTTCCTGATGACGCAAATCGCGAATGGTTGCAAGATGAAATAGAACATAATCAGGATATGTTTGCCATATTGTCTTCAGCTAATTTTTCGTTTGAAGACAACATTAAGATCTGTCCCTATTTTATCTGGATTTTAGATAAACATTTTTTTTCAGTACTGAATCACAAAAAACTGAGTCATGCGAATTGATCGAACCCATAGGTTTTTATTGCTAGGTTTTGCAGGAATGCTGGTCGCTTTTGTTGCTAGTATTTTACTAACCCTTGTTTTTAAAAGCCTAAACCCCTACTACCACCTTAGTATTTATGCCGCAGCATTTGTTTTCTTTATCGTAATGGTTTTGAATTATGTCCGTGAAAGAAAAGGTATTAAGCAAATATCTGATTTAGGTACCGACTTAAGTGTTGATGATTCTAAATTTGAAATTAAGTCTTCCAATAAATGGACTCGAAATTTCTATCAGGACATACTCGCCAACAGACAAAAAATCAAACAAGCAACCAAGTGGATAAATGCCATTGCAGAAGGCGAGAAAATTGAATTAACAGCAGATAATGATAATCATTTATCTAAAGCGGTAGTGAACCTTCAATCAGAGCTTATAAAATTTAGAAGTAAAGAAGAAAAGCGTACCTGGCAAGCCGAGGGTTTGGCTAAATTTTCTGAGTTGCTGCGAACCTATAATGAAAACATGAAAGATTTTGGTTTCTACATCATCAGCGAAACCGTAAAGTATATAGAAGGAAATCAAGGTGCTATCTTCCTGGCAGGTAAAGAGGAGGAAGAAGAATATTTGGAAATGATTGGCTGCTATGCTTATGAAAGAAAAAAACTAGCCAATAAAAGAATTGCAAAAGGAGAGGGTTTAGTGGGCCAGTGTATGCAAGAAAAGGATTTGATTTACATTACTGATGTTCCAGAACAATATGTCAAAATCACTTCTGGATTGGGCCATGCAACGCCACGCCATATTTTAATTATTCCACTAATAAGTGATGAGAAAATGGTAGGCGCAATAGAATTAGCCTCTTTTAAAATCTTGGAAGAGTATCAAATAGAATTCTTAAAAGATTTAGCTAAAAATATTGCAGCCTCAGTAGCAGTAATTCAAGTGAATGAAAATACACAGAAGTTATTGGAGGAATCGCAAAAAATGTCAAGCGAATTGCAGGCTAATGAAGAGGAAATGCGCCAAAACATGGAAGAGATGGAAGCCACTCAGGAAGAAATGGTGCGTAATCAACTGGAATTGGATGGTGTATTTAGTGCAATCAATAATACAATGCTTAAAGCGGAATTTGATGTGGAAGGAAATGTCATTTCAGCTAATCCAAAATTCAAGGAGTTTTTGAAATGGGGTGATGCTGATCTTAAATATAAAAGGCATGAAAATATTTGTAAAAACGCGGAGCAATGTGGTGAAATTTGGAGGAAAGTAAGAGCTGGAAATAATCACATTGTAGAATACGAAACCAGAACTTCCAAAAAGGAAAAAGTATGGATTGAAGCTTCATATTCTCCTGTTTTCGATGTAAATGGTAATCTTAATAAAATTTTGATGTTAGGTCAGGATATTTCTGAGAGAGTGGCTAATGAAGAGGAGCAAAGAAGATTGTCTTTAGTGGCTGACAATACCGATAATTCTGTGATCATTACAGATAAAGATGGCTTGATTGAATATGTAAACTCTGGTTTTGAAAACATGACAGGATATAAGTTGGATGAAATCAAAGGCAGAAAACCAGGTGAATTCTTGCAAGGGCCTGAAACTAATCAGGAAACCAGGAAAAAAATCAGTCGATTATTGAAAGAGCAAAAGCCGATTTATGAGGAAATTCTGAATTACAGTAAAGATGGAAGAACTTATTGGGTTTCATTAGCAATAAATCCGGTAAAGGACGAAAATGGGGAATTGAAAAACTACATAGCAGTTCAGGCAGATATAACCGCTACTAAAAAATCGGCTTTAGATGCAAAATATAAATTGGAAGCAATAGGAAGAGCAAATGCCGTTATGGAATTTGATACCAAGGGAATAGTATTGGATGTCAATCAAAATTATCTCGATATCATTGGCTATGACAAAGAAGAGTTAATAGGGAAACATCATGAATTGATGGTTGATAAAATTACTTCAGAATCAAGAGAATACAAGAAGTTGTGGGAGCGTTTGGCCAGCGGAGAGTTTGTGACGGGTGAATTTGAGCGATACACCAAATCGGGTAAAAAGGTGATTTTAAAAGGTGTTTTCAATCCTATTTTTGATATCAATGGTAATGCAATTAAAGTAGTGAAATTCGCAACGGATATTACCCAAGAGAAGACTCTAGAGCGTGAAAATCAAAGGCAACAAGCAGAACTAATGAATCATATGGAAGCTATCAATAAAACCATTGGTTCATTGGAATTCGACAAAAAAGGAAAAATTGTTAAAGCCAATGAGATTTATTTGAGTATCACTGGCTTCAAATTGGAAGATATTGCAGGTAAATCATATTTCGATTTATTACCTGAAAAAGACCGCTTCAAACCTCAATATCAATTGATGTGGGAAAGTTTACAAAATGGTAAGTTCTTTTCTGGGGAATTCAAACAAGTAGATAAAAATGGTCATGAAGTTTGGCTTTCAGGAACTATTAACCCGATTTATGACCATGCGCAAAACTTGGAAAAGGTACTTTTGCTGGCTCAGTTTACTACTAAATCGAAGCAAAAACTGAACGAATTAGGCGGTTCTGTCACAGCCATGAAAGGCGTAATTCCAATATTAGAATTAAATATAGATTTCAGTTTAAAGAATGCTAATCCATTGTTTTTTGATGCTTCAGGTTATAGCAGAATGACTTTGAAATCAGTCGGTTTTAAAGAAAATTTCAAATTTGAAAAGGAGTTATCTACAGAATCAGTTTTAAGTGATTTAGAGAATGGAAAACGTGTAGAGACTTACTTAGATTTTAAAACGAATAATGGAGATTGGGTAAGTTCGAAGGTAAGCATAGCCGGAGTACAAAATTTAGATTTAGAGCTTGATAAAATTATTATTCTATTTACAGGTATGGTGGAGCAAAAGTTAAAGTTAAAAAATGTCAACTGAGCATTTTATCTCGTCCGCAGTAGAAATTACTGACGAAGAAATGCGTTCGATTCAGGATGCTATCATGAAGAGATATGGGATAGATTTCTTCAATTATGAACCCAAATCTTTCAAGAGGAGGTTACAGCGAATTTATCGTAAATTCAATTTCACCTCCAGTTTTGATTTGTGGAGTAGAGCATTAAAAGATAAAGACTTCGTCCATGATTTTATTAATGAAGTTTCCGTTGGCTTAACTTCTTTATTTAGAGATCCTGAATTTTGGCTTACTTTCAAAGGTGTTTGCAAACAGCATTTTTCAGACCAATACAGAATCAATGTATGGCATGCTGGATGTTCTTCAGGTGAAGAAATTTATACTTCAGCAATCGTTTGGGATGATTTAGGATTTACAGGAAAAGTGAAAAGTATTGCAACAGATATTTCCTCAAATGCCCTGAAAACCGCTGAGAGTGGAAGAATCATTCAAGCAAAATTAAAGGAATATGATCGGAATTTAAAGCTGTATAATCAAAATGCAAGCTTAGATACTTATTTCGCTGATGGGAAAGATGAAATTGTTTTCAAACCTAAATTTCTCGAGAAAGTAACTTTTAGAAATTCCAATTTGATAATGGAGGAATATGGTGAAAACCAATATGATATTATCTTTTGTAGAAACGTATTGATTTATTTTGATGGTCCAGCCAAAGAAAAAGTAATTGATAAAATTTACAAAGCACTAAAGCCGGGCGGATTTTTAATTATAGGTTTTTTAGATAGTATGTTGAGCTATTTAGATGAGGAGAGATTTGAGTATTATGATTTGAGGCAGAGGATCTTTAGGAAAAGGTGAAATCCAATATTTTTTGTTTATTGGGTTATCCCCTCCGAAGCCAGCCAAGCGGTTGTCCAGGCAGCTTGAAAATTAAAGCCACCGGTCACGCCATCAATATCTAAAACTTCTCCTGAAAAATAGAGTCCCGGGCATTTCCTGCTTTCCATTGTTTGCATATTCACGTCACCTAATTTTACTCCGCCAGCTGTAACAAATTCTTCTTTGAAAGTGGTTTTTCCTGAGGCTTCGTATAAATCAGCAATTAAGTGATTGACCAGTTTATTAAATTTCTTTCCTGAAAAATTATTCCAGCGCAGTTCCTCATCTATTTCAGATTTAGTCAGTAAATATTCCCAAAGCCTCTTAGGCAATTGAAAAGGATTACTGTTGAAAAGCATCTTTTTTGGGTTTTCTGACTGAAATGCAGTAAGTATTTGACGGCATTCTTCCTCATTGGCAGTTTTCAGCCAATTGACCAGTACAGAATACTCATAATTTTTCTCATTTAAAATTCTGGCTCCCCAAGCCGATAGCTTTAATACTACCGGTCCGCTCATGCCCCAATGCGTAATCAATAAAGGGCCTTGATGGGAAAGCTTAGTACCTGCAATTTTCACTTCCACATCAGGAACCGCCACTCCTGATAGCTTTGTAATATCAGCATCAGGCAGGTTGAAAGTAAATAGGGAAGGAACAGGTTCGGAAATGCTGTGACCTAAATCTGCCAACCATTGAAAGGACTCTAATTTATTATGACCACCCGTTGCGACCACTACTTTTTCACATTCTATATTTTCAGCATTTTTAATCTGTAGTGAGAAACCATTTTCAGTTTTGGAGATGGCATCCACTGCCACTTTGGTAAGGATTTTTACTTTGTGCTTTTTGCATTCATTCAGTAAACAATCAATAATAGTTTGCGAATCATCCGTTATCGGAAACATTCTTCCATCAGCTTCTGCTTTGAGTTTTACGCCCCTGCTTTCAAACCATTCAACAGTTTCTTTTGAGCCGAATTGCTCAAATGCTTTTTTAAGCTTTTTATTCCCTCGAGGATAGTTTTTAATAAGCTCTTTTGGCTCTTGGCAAACATTGGTCACATTGCATCTTCCACCACCGGAAATCTTCACTTTAGATAGAAGCTTGGATGATTTTTCCAATACCACCACCTCTGCATCGGGGTTTTTAGAGGCAATATTAATAGCCCCAAAAATGCCCGCTGCGCCAGCTCCTATGATGATAATTTTAGGTTGTTTCAAATTATGGGAAGTACTTGTAGATGTCTTTACGGTGTGAAATTATGATTAAAAGAATTATTCTTTTCTGTATTAGCTCAAAACCAATTCTATAATCACCTATTCTAATTCTATAAAAGTTTTTGAAACCCTTAAGTTTTTTTATTTTAATGATAGTTTCTAATGAATCAGCTTTTTCTAAATTTTCGATAGCCTTTTCAACTTTATCATAAATTGATTTATCTTTTATTTTTTCTAAAGATTTAATAAAAGATTTATCAATCTCAACTATCATTTTTCTTTTAAAATTTTACTTAAAACACTTTTATCAACTATTTGGCCAGTCTTGCTTTTTTCCATAGCTAAACCTAATGCAAAATCTTCATATTGAGCATCATCAATAGGCACTACACTGCTACCTAATTTTTTAGCTAATTTGCTAAGAATTGCATTTGTTTCTTTATCTGATTTTATCAAAATAGTACTCATAAGTATTTTATTTTAAATTTTGTTAAGTTAATCTTTTAAGCAGATTGTCATCTTCCTTCAATATTTTAGCTAAGTTTTTGGAAAGTGAATTCTTATATTTTTTATTTTTCGCTGCTTATTTACCCATATTTAAATATACATATAATTATACAAATAAGTTTTCAAAAAGTCACCCCTCCCTCATCCTCTTAAACTCATTGATCAAACCATTGGTAGAAGAATCATGTCCAATTACAGGATTATCGTGCTCTAATTCAGGTAAAATTAAACCTGCCAATTGCTTTCCTAATTCTACACCCCACTGATCAAAGCTGAATATATTCCAGATGATTCCTTGAACATAAATTTTATGCTCATAAAGAGCGATTAGGCTACCAAGGCTCTTAGGCGTGATTTTCTTCATCAAAATAGAATTGGTCGGATTATCGCCTTTGAATACCTTGAAAGGCAATAATTTCTCAATTTCACCTGAATTCAAACCTTTTTGCTCCAATTCCTGACGAGCTTCTTTCTCTGTTTTCCCATTCATCAATGCCTCTGTTTGAGCAAAGAAGTTAGCTAATAATTTTTGGTGATGATCCCCAATTGGATTATGCGAAACAGCAGGAGCAATAAAGTCACAAGGAATCATTTTAGTGCCTTGATGGATCAACTGATAGAAAGCATGCTGACCATTAGTACCAGGTTCTCCCCAAACAATTGGTCCTGTTTGGTAAGAAACAGTCTTTCCATTTCTGTCTACAGACTTACCATTACTTTCCATATTACCCTGTTGGAAATAAGCAGCAAATCGGTGCAAATATTGGTCGTAAGGCAAAATAGCTTCTGTCTCTGCCTCAAAGAAATTATTATACCAAATACCTATCAAGGCTAAAATAACAGGAGCATTATCCGAAAGAGGTGTTTCTTTAAAATGTTTATCCATTTCATGGGCGCCTTTCAATAATTCCTCGAAATTATCATAGCCTATATTTAAGGCAATGGATAGTCCAATAGCTGACCAAAGCGAATATCTTCCGCCAACCCAATCCCAAAACTCAAACATATTGGCCGGGTCAATTCCGAATTTTTCAACTCCTGATTGATTGGTACTAAGCGCTACGAAATGCTTTTTGATAGTGTCTTCGGAACCTCCATTTTCTAGGAACCATTTTCTTGCCGTATGGGCATTGGTCATGGTTTCTTGAGTGGTAAATGTTTTGGAAGCAATTAGAAATAAAGTGGTTTCAGGATCAATTTTTTGCAGGACTTCAGCAATATGAGTAGCATCCACATTAGATACAAAATAGCTTTCAATTCCTTTTACTTTGTAGGGTTTTAAGGCTTCCGTCACCATAACAGGTCCTAAATCAGAACCACCAATCCCAATATTAACAATATATTTAATTTTTTTGCCTGAATAGCCTTTCCATTCACCGGAATGTACTTTTTGGCTAAAAGTCTCCATTTGCTTTCTCACCTTTTTCACCTGTGGCATAACATCCACTCCTGATTCCATCACAGGATTATTGGAGAAATCTCGCAAGGCAGTATGTAAAACAGCTCTACCTTCTGTTTGATTGATTTTGTCACCTTGAAACATTGATTCAATGGCTTCGGGTAATTCCATTTCAACCGCTAAATCCAAAAGCAAACTGATTGTTTCTTCTGTAATTTTGTTCTTTGAAAAATCTATAAAAAGCGATTCAGTATTTAAAGTGAATTTGTCAAATCTATCTTTATCATCTTCAAATAGTGTTTTGAGGTGAATATCCTTAGCGTTTTGATAGTGCTCCTTTAACTTTTTCCAGGTCTTTGTTTCAATAGGTGAAATATATGTCATTTTATAAAATAAAGTCTAAGCTTAAAATTCGATGCAAAGTTAAAGTCTAAACGTTAAAAAGATAGTTTTAGGGTGATTTTTGTTATGAAGATTTAAGCCTTAACAATATTTCTTAAGAGCGTTCTCTTTGAATTCGCACATAATGAAAGATAACAGATATTAATCATTGTTTGGATTAATGAAATAGTTTTCCAATTGATTTTTTTAAGTTTTGAACCATATTAAAAGCGAAAGATTTTCCGTATCTTTAAATTGTGGATTACAGGAAAATTTTAGAAATCAGAGCTGATAAACGATTCGGTAAACCTTGTATCAAAGGAACTAGAATTACTGTCTATGATGTGTTAAACTGGTTATCTAACGGAATGAGCCGAGAGGATATTAAATCTGATTTTGAGGAGCTAACTGACGAGATGATCGATGCTTGTCTAGCTTATGCGGCTGATAAAGAAAGAAGGTTGATTACTATTACATGAATCTTTTATTTGATCAAAATATATCACCTAGAATACTAAAAATTTTACCTTCACAATTTTCAAATTGCCAGCAAGTAAGATTTGTAGGACTTGAGGATGCTTCAGATTTTGAGATTTTTCAGTTTGCAAGACAAAAATGATTTTGCTGTAGTAACTTTTGATTCCGATTTCATTGATTTAAATGCAATGCATGGAACACCTCCAAAAATTGTATATCTCAACACTGGAAACCAAACCACTAAAAATATCATTGAACTTTTAATGAATAATATTTTGAGGATTAATCATTATCTAGAATCTGAATCTGATGAAATTCTTGAACTGATAAAAGATTCATAACAAATGCTATGCGATCCCTTCCTTCTCTAAAATATTTTCCATAATTTAAGCCGAACTTCAACCTAGAACCAACGAAAAATGGCTATACTTTTTATTGATATAGAAACCGTTCCCCATGCGGAGAATTTCACTGATTTATCCGAAAAAGAACAATCCTTATGGCAGCATAAAGCTTCTTTTCTTTCCAATAATGAGATAACAGCCGAAGAAATCTATCAAAGAGCAGGGATTTATGCTGAGTTTGGGAAAATTGTGGTGGTTTCATTAGGCTGGATGTTCGGAAATGAGAAAAATAGAAAGCTAAGAGTGACTACTTTAGCTGATGAAGATGAATCAAAGTTGCTCAGCAAACTCATCCCTATCTTGCAAAAAGTGGAGGATACTAATTCAGTAATTTGCGGACATAATATCAAAGAGTTTGATATTCCGTATATTTGCAGACGCATCTTGGTAAATGGCTTAAAACTTCCATCCGTCTTGGACGTTTCATCCATGAAGCCTTGGCAGACTCCCTATTTAGACACATTGGAGATGTGGAAGTTTGGAGACCGAAAGCATTATACAAAATTGGATTTACTGGCACATATATTTGATTTACCGACTAGTAAAGACGATATTGACGGAAGCCAAGTATATGAAGTCTATTATAAAGAAGGTGATTTGAAAAGAATTGCCGAATATTGTGAAAAAGATGTAGTGCTCACTTGCCAATTGTACCTTAAAATGACAGGGCAACCCATCTTGCAAGAGGAGCAAATCATTAAAGTTAAGGATGAGTGATTTATTGATTTCTTCATATTCACTTAATCACATCCTTTACAAAACATATTAATTTTAAACATGAGTAAAAAAAGAAATAAAAAAGGCGTAAAAAAGCCTAAAAGAGTAATTAAAAGCATACCCGAACTAAAACAAGAAGTTCTTCAGATTTTAGATTTTAATCTCGACAAATCATTTACAGTCAGAAATATTGCCAAAGCTATTGGCAGCAATACCGCTGAAGCAAAACGATTAATCGATAAAGTATTAATCGAATTGTTAAATGAAGGAAAGATAGAGAAATCATCACGAGCAACTTACGTTTCCATAAAAGAACCTGAATTTATCATTGGAAAAGTGGATCATGTGAATCCTAGATTAGCTTATATCATTTCTGAAGATAGAGAATCTGATATTGTGGTAAAAACCGAAAAACTGAAAGGTGCTTTTCATAAAGATACTGTAAAGGTAGTTGTTACTAAGAAAAATAAAGACGGTAGGGAAGAAGGAAAGGTAATTGAGGTTGTCGAGAGAGCGAAAACTCAATTTGTAGGACGAATCGATAAATCCGTTCGCTATGCCTTCATGATTCCAGACAGCAGATATATTCATACCGATTTCTTTATCAATAATGATAAATTAGGCGGGGCTCAGCATCAGGATAAAGTAATAGCTGAAATCAAAAGCTGGGGCGATATAGATCGAAAACCAGAAGCTAAAGTCATAAAAGTATTAGGACCAGCTGGTGAGAATGAAGCGGAAATCCATTCCATTATGGCGGAATTTGAATTGCCAATGGAATTTCCTGAGGCAGTGGTAAGGGAATCTGAAAAGATCAGTGATCAATTGCCTGAAAAGGAAATTGCCTTAAGAAGGGATATGCGTGGAACTACCACTTTCACCATTGACCCCGAAGATGCAAAGGATTTTGATGATGCCATTTCATTCAAAAAATTAGAGAATGGGCATTATGAAATCGGAATTCATATTGCGGATGTGACCTATTATGTTCAACCTGGTACTTTGCTTGAGGAAGAGGCTTATCATAGAGCAACTTCTGTTTATTTAGTAGATAGAACAATTCCTATGTTGCCCGAAAGGCTTTCAAATGGACTTTGTTCGCTTCGACCCAATGAAGATAAATTCACATTCTCAGCCATTTTTGAGCTGGATGACAATGGAACTATTCATAATGAGTGGTTTGGCAGAACGGTAATCCATTCCGATAGAAGGTTTGCCTATGAGGAAGCACAGGCAATCTTAGAGGCTAGAATGGGGGATCATGCAGAGGAATTATACACGCTTAATTCAATTGCAAAGAAATTAAAGGAAACACGCTTTAAACACGGAGCCATTGCTTTTGAATCAGTTGAAGTGAAATTCAAACTGGATGAAAATGGAAAGCCATTAGGTGTTATTCCAAAAGTAAGGCAAGATGCCCATAAACTGGTTGAAGAGTACATGCTCCTAGCCAATAGAAAAGTAGCTGAGTTTATTGCCACCAAGAAGAAAGGGGATCAAAAGTTAACTTTTGTATATCGTCAGCACGATTACCCAGATCCTGAAAAATTGAACACATTCTCCATTTTTGCTAAAAGATTTGGGCATGAATTGGAAATTGAAGAAAAAGCAGTGGCTAAATCCTTGAATGCTCTAATGAACGAGATTAATGGCAAACCAGAGCAAAATGTGCTAGAAAGTTTAGCAATTCGTTCAATGGCAAAGGCAAAATATACGACCAAGAGCTCATTCCATTTCGGATTAGCATTTCAATATTATACCCACTTTACTTCTCCAATCAGGCGATATCCTGATGTAATGGTGCACAGATTATTACAGCGTTATTTAGATCAAGGGAAATCAGTAAATGCAGAGGAATATGAGTCGAAATGTTTGCATTCATCTGATATGGAGAAAAGAGCTTCGGATGCTGAAAGAGCATCCATCAAATACAAGCAAGTTGAATTCATGGCTTCAGTAGAGGATAAAGCATTTGATGGCTTGGTAACAGGCGTAACCGAATGGGGGATTTTCGTAGAAATCATTGAAACTAAATGCGAAGGCATGGTACGCTTAGTCGATATGACGGAAGATTACTATGAATTTGATGAAAAGAATTACAGAATCATAGGAAGGAACAATAAGCGAATGATTACACTTGGAGATCCTGTAACGGTAAGAGTGAAAGCTACCGATATTGATAAAAGGACTATAGATTTGGAATTTTGTGAAAAGGAAGAGGGTTAAATCAGCAAAAGCTGAAATGGTTTAACCACTAAGACCGCCAACCTGTCCCGTATTTATGGGGAAGGCTGTAAAGGATTAACCACTGAGTTTCACTGAGATTTTCACAAAGATCACAGAGAAAAACATAGCTGACCGAATTTTTAGTAACAGATGGTGGCAGCTTCCAAAAGTGCTGGTGCGAGCTTCCCAGCTCGTACCTCGTACCTTTTTTGTTACAGAAATGGCTAGATGTTTTTTAACAAAACTCTTTTAAGCACGAATTAAGTAGTCTTACCTATACAACCCTCTATTCTTTTTTCGACTAAACATTCTTCGGAATCGGAAACCACTCAATGTGCTGAAACCTCCTACTAAAGCAGCTACAAGACCTGTTATGATCACCATATAAACTCCATCACTTAAGCCGAATAGTTCAGCAATTTTGTTGGATAAAATGCCGCTTGAATCATTGTGGATTACAAAAGCTTGGATCAACCATAAAAAACCAAGACCTACAAAGCCGCTAAAAAAAGTACTGAGATTTTTACCGGCTATAATTGCTCCAGCAAAAAACGCACAAATTGCCATTGACCACCACGGGAAATAAAGCAAAGAAAAATGTGCTGCTACTATAATTATTATCGTTCTGATGATAAATTTCATTTTGCTTCAGGTGTTAAAGTTTGAGTGAAAATAATATTGCTTAGATCAGATGCATTGGCCGTATTTTCCAACTCATAATATTCGCCATTGCTCCAGCTATCTATTAAGTTATCATAGAAATAACTGCCAGGGTTCCCAGATTGTCCGCCTGGATAAACACCATACGCCTTTATAGGTTGTTCTAATGAAACTATCATTCTCCATGATGCGCCATGTCTGCCAGATGTGGCATTTAGAATATGCTTGTTTCCACCGATTTGGATATTGTCCGTACTGAATGGAGCTAAACGAGCCAAATGTTGAACGGTAGTGTTTTTGAAATTACTCCAAGTCAATTCCTTTTCATTGGCAGATTTCCAGTTTTCCACTGAATCAACTGCGGATTTAAAGCTCATTTGATATAAATCAGTAATACTTTCTTTTTTCTCCGTTTTTTGAATATCTATATATTTTTCTTTTGCATGCTCTTTTAAAATTTCAATCGTAACAGGCAATTCCGGTCTTCGGATTTTAGTATCCTGTCCATAAAATTCATCCCATAAATTTCGGTATAATTCATCCCAAAGAATTTCAAAATAAGCAGGAGCAATCATATTTTGATCCGCCATGTAATTCCAGTTCGATAATTCGTCAAAAGCAATTTTCTCAGCTTCGGACAGATCATTTCGGTTTAGACTATCCAAAATATTAGGTAAAATTTCTGAAGCCATCAGCCAGAAGTTATCATTTTGCAGACGCATCATATCCTCAACTGTGATATTCTCTAAGGTTTCTAATTTTTGATTTAATCTTCTATTTCTATAATGCTCAAAACCTCTATCATAATGATAATAAGGGTAAGTGCTATCCACAGGAATTTGATTAGCAGAACTAAGATATCCTTGTTTCGGATTTTTCATATAAGCATTGTGATCTCTTGGGATAAAACCTGCCCAGTCCATATCAGCTCTGGAACCATCCATAATGAATTTACCTTGCTCTTCCCAGCGTAATGGGAATTTTCCATTGATCCACAAAGCAATATCACCATGAACATCTGCATAAGCAAAGTTTTGTGCAGGACAGTCATAATGAGTTAAGGCTTTCTCGTAATCTTCATAATTTTTAGCTCTATTTAGCAAATGGAATGTCAGTTGTTCGTTTGAAGGGTCATGAGCTGTCCACCTCAAGGCAAAGTTGGTTTTACTGTTTTCAGATCGGAAACTCTCATCATAAACGATAGGACCATGATGCGTATAATAGATGGTGTCATGGTAATTTTCACCTCCACGAATTTTAAATTCCTGCACTACTTTTTGGGTTTTCAACCATTTTCCATTGTAAAAATATTCGTTTTTCTCCTCGTCCTTAAAGGTAATATGATACCAATCTCTGACATCCCGAGTTGCATTTGTAACACCCCATGCTACATTATCATTGAATCCTATGATTACACCCAAAGCTCCTGGTAAAGTGGAGCCGTAAGCATTTACAGATGGTGAGTTCAAATGCATTACATACCAAATCGAAGGTAAGTTTAATCCTAAATGAGGATCGTTGGCTAATATTGGCTTTCCTGAGGCAGTTTTACTGCCATGAACAGTCCAGTTGTTACTTCCATTTTGAGGATCAGGCTGTGTCGCTTTATCCTTCGGAAAAATTAATGGAAATTCAATGGAATCAGGTCTTTCAACTGTTTCGGCTTCAAAATTCCATTCCCTGCTTTTAGGGATTACCGGGTCGAAATTATCATATCTATCAGGAAATAAGAAATCAAATCTTTCTTTCCCAAGCATTTTCAAAAGTTGAGTGTTTTCGGCATCACTATCGCCACCGGCTAAGTCATTTGCCATGTATTTCAGTAATAATCCTGATTTTAGATTTGACCATTCTTCAGGCTTATAGTCCAATAATTTGTATTCTAATGGGAGGTTTTTATAGTTCAAGGATTTAATATAGGCATTAATTCCTTCTGTGTAAGCATTTAAGAGAGGACCAATTATAGAATCGTCTGCCATCATTTTTACTGCTTTTTCAGCTCCATAAAGCAGTCCGTTTCTTCTCTGATAACGGTCGAAATCCAAGGCATCTTTCCCAATGACTTCGGAAACTCTGCCACCAGCAGCATGAGTTTGAAACTCCATTTGCCATAAGCGATTTTGTGCCGTCACATAACCTTGCGCTCTATATAAATCATGATCATTTTTGGCATAAACATGCGGAACGAGAATAGAATCATAATAAATATTGACTGTTTCATTAAGTCCAAGGATAGAGGGACTTTCTTCAAATCCAATGTCCTGATTTTCGGAATTTGCCCAAAAACCGTTATAAGGATCTAGAAATTTGCCTAATGGCGGAACTTGTCCCCATTTGTTATTTAGCCCAACAATTAATGCCAAAGAAATAAGAAAGGGAAAAATAAATTTTATAAAATTCATGTGTGTATTTTTTATTTATTTCGGTCACAACTTGTCCCGTATTTATCGGGATGGAATCTTTGATTAAAAATTCATCTTCGGATAGTTGAAATTCGAAACTTAATTTTTAATGTTGATTTCATAGGGAATGAAGCTTTAAATCATCGCCTAATGTATAAAAAATTGGATTTATAATATAATGGAAAGCTATAAAAATTGAGGTGGACGTAATAAAACTTAAGTGTAGACATTAAAAAGTTGAAGATTTGCTGATTTTTTCCTTGAATATGAGAAAATGGGTATTGAAAAAAAATATTATTTCACCTTCTCTGTTTTCTCTATTAGCCTCTCTAAATAATGTTCAGGTATACCGAAATCCTGCTTTAACCCGGCTATTTTAGCCTCAATGGCTTCTGAATTAGGTGCTTTGCTAGCCTTTGAACCCACCAGCATTATATTTTTTCGAGTGTGCTCATTAGAGATAAATTCGAATACTTTGGTGTTGTATTGGTGCTTTTCCAATAGCAATGCACGAATTGTGTCGGTTACCATCTCAAATTGACGTTCTTTGAAAATACCGTATTTTAGAATGGGATTCTCCTGAGCGGTTCCTTTTGCACTTTGACGAACCTGCTTGTGGCAGCATGGAGCACAAATAATCAATGAGGAATTAGATCTTAAGCCTTTATAAATAGCATCGTCTGTAGCTGTATCACAAGCATGAAGTGCTATCAATACGTCTAACCTTTCTTTTTCATAGTTTTCTATCCGTTCTGAAATAAAAAAAAGATTCGTGTATTCACACTTTTTGGCTACTTCATTACAAAAGGTGACAAGTTCTTCCCTTAGCTCTATACCTGTAACTTGTACATCGAGCTCTCGGGTATTGCGTAAAAAATCATAAAGTGCAAAGGTCAAATATCCTTTACCAGAACCCATATCCACTATATTTACTTTTTTAGGAAGAGGGGTAGTTTTGAGTAATCCATCTATGATCTCTAAGTATTTGTTAATCTGTTTGTACTTATCCGCCATTTTAGGAATCACATTTCCTTGTTTGTCTTTTATTCCCAAGTGAAATAAAAACTCACTTTCAGAAGCACGTTTCAGTTTCTGCTTATCGTGATGGGCTGGCAGCTTTGCGCTAAAAGTAGGTGGATTATTGGTGATAGAAGCCACTCCTTTTTTATTGAATCGAATGGAAATATCTTTTTCCAAGGTGAATAGTGTGGCGATACGAAAGGAATTTTGCAATAACTGTTCTAGTTCCTTAATAGCTTCTTCAAGTTTATAGTTCTTTACCTGATCATTGGTTTTGAAGCGATAGGTAAAAGAGATTAGTTTCTCGTTTTTCACTTCCACTTCTCGAAGGTAAACATTTTCTAAATCTGCAGACTTTCGTAGGGGTTTACTTAGGGTAAGCTTTACAAAAGAATCCTCTTGAATGGATTTTTCTATTTCCTCAAAAAATTGTTGTGTTTCCTTCATCTCAGATGCAAAGCTACGGAAGCTTAGTAAATTAACCGCATTGAAATTAGATTTAGGAACAGATCAAGTAGTTTTAAGAGAACTTTTTTATTGCAGACATAATATTCTGAGTTCGATTTTTAGAAGCAATTGATTCTCAAATCAAGTCCTCACAGTCTTATTGACTGAACTTCAAGAGAGATGACAGGATGTTTTCTACAGTAAGAAATAGTAGGGGTTTGGTTGTCTTCTGCTAGTTTAAATCTGTGAGAATATCCCCTTGAGGGGATCATAGGGGTGTTAAATGGCTATCAATATTGCAGAATGAGAGCTGATATATAGTAGACGAATAAAAAAAGCAGACTTAAATAGCCTGCTTTTAACTGTGATTTCTTTCAGGATTAACCTTGGTAGTAAAAACGTTCGTGAACGATTTTTCCATCTTCCCATTTTTGTACGCCCACTTGCTCCATGTTCACTCTGTTTCCATCCTGGAAAGTAACATCCATAGAAGTTTCGTGCATCACTACACCAGCTTCTTCATCAGAAGTGATGGCTTTCACTTCCATTCCATGAAATTCTTTTATCATTCCAAGGAACTCCTCTTCGTGCGCTCTGCATTCAGCTTTGCCTTTCCAAGTTCCTCTTGGCTCGGTGATGACTACATTCTCTCCGTAATATTTATCGAATGCATCTAATAATTTTCCTTCGCCTATTAGGTTGTAAATGTCTTGTGTTTTTTCTCTAAGTGTCATAGTTTTTATTTTTAATGTAATAACATATATGTATATACATGTAATATGATAAAAGGTTTTAGAAAAGGTGAAATTATTTTTTTGGAGTAGAGGGCAGGAAATTGAACTATGTCCAATATATTGACAAAACTGAACATAGTACTGAATCATGTCCAGTTTCTTGACATCTTTTTATCATATGTCCAGATTTGTTAAAAAAATGGACATAAAATCTCTTCTCAAGAAAGAAAATTTTAAATTTAGCATGCTTAAGGTTAAAACTAAAATTGAAAATAAGACCCTACATATCGACCGACAAAACATCCGTTCTTCAATTGTTTGATTTGAACACACCCCAATATTTTGATGAAACGGAAAGAGATGGTTTAATACGTTACCTAGATCATGAAACCGAAGATTACTTTGTGGTGGAGGAAGAAGGTGAGATTGTAGGAACAGGAGGTATTAATTATGAACCAACAGCCAAAGCCGCTGTTATTTCATGTGTATATTATGCCTTTTAATTGCCACATGGAATTCACATAAATCTATTCATCCCTAGGTTGGTAATTTAGGGACTCTAGATTTATGCTCATTTCATGGGATATTATTAAGCCAAACCAACATGGAAAAGGAATAGGGACAAAATTAACCCAACACAGAATTCAGTATATCAATACAAAACCTGATCTTGAAAAGATATTGGTAAGAACCTCTCAGCATACTTATCAATTCTATGAAAAAATGGGCTTTAAGTTCCTAAAGGTTGAGAAAGACTATTGGGCGGAGGGTTTTGATTTGTATGAAATGGAGCAGTGGAATAAGAAATTGTAATATTATAGTTAATTAAGGGTATTACCATGCTTTTCGATCAATACCCTCTTTCTGCGATATTTTTTATGATGGCTAGTGACAATTATCCTATTTTGCAGTAGAAGGAATCTTGCTTTAATAGTAATCAATTCCGCAGTATTTAAAAGTTAGACTATTCCCTAAATTCAAAATCAAATCAAATGGATAATAATCTTTTGATCGCCATCTCTTCCATCATCCCCTTAATTATTGGGGTCACCCTTTGGCAAAAGGGAATTAGCTTAATTAGAAATGGAATAAAAGCAGAAGGGATTGTATTCAAAAATAATTTTAGAGGTAGTATCAACAATAAAAGTGGTTTGTATTTTCCTGTGTTCAGGTTTTTAACCGAAAAGCAAGAATGGATTACCCAAGAGCTCGACATCGGACAATATCCAGCCCTTAAAGAGGGCAAGAAAATTCGATTGATTTATAATCCAGAAGATCCTGAAGAAGTGGAAATTAATTCAACATTTAGATTGGAGATTTTGCCTCGTATTTTGGTGGCAATTGGCGTTATGATGTTGGTCTTGGGTTTGTTAGGCTATTTGGATATCATAGACTTAAACTTTGAGAATAAATAGTTTTGATAGTACCTATTCTCATCTTGGAGCTTAATTCATTAGCAAATCTTGCTATTAAAAAAGCCGTTTGCAGTGCTTGTCAACTTCCTTAAATAATCACCAAATAGTGCATTAAAATACACTTTTATGCTAATAGAATGGAGAAAATTAGGTCTAACTTAGGAAACCGTTGACTATTAGATATGTCCAGAATAGCTCATAGAAACTTACTATTAAGTTCTTCTTTTTACATCATCAATTTCATCAGAAACAAAGTTCCACTGGAACAACCCTATGCTAACAGCTATTTTACTATAAACTTTTAATTTTTCTATCACTCCGAAAAAATCAGAGTGCTCACTAATATTATTGTGGTACGAAGTCAATTAGCAGGAATTGATCTGACTGAATATTGCCCAACATATTCTCTATTTGTACAGAGAAGGTTGACGAATCAATTTCTAAAAGCACTTTAAAAGACAGGTTTTGTAAGTATAAAATGGTTTAAAACGATGACAAACAGTGATCAACTATGGCTAGTGAGTGAATCGAATCCTAAGCCTGATAATTATATTGCAATTTTTTGTGTGGATGCTAAAAGCAAAAAGAACAGATTGGGATTTTCAGTGTATCCTAATTCTAAAGAAGCCTTAGGTAGAGCAAAATATCTTCAAGTTAAATTTGAGGCAAAGCAGATTAGGCTTTTTTATCCAAATAGTGTGAGTATAATCATTAAAAATGGCTTTGGCACTAGAGATGGCAGCTTATTGGAGAGCTAGTAATTGAAAAAGATTCAGTAAAATGGAGTAGGTCAATTGGGCAATATATTTTTCTAAAGTTTCAAATCATTTTCATACTATTTTAGAATTCATGATTCAATTATTTACCTAAAAAAGCAACCCTTAATAATATAAAAAATGAAAAAATTATATTTCGTACTTTTAGCAGTCAGCGTCATATTTTTAAATAGCAATCTCTACGCTCAAGATAGCAAAGAACCCAATACACTATTGGGTAGTAATTCGATAAATACCGAAGCTATTGGTTTTTTTATTGCACCTTCAATTGGTCTCACCCAAATGGACGGAAGCACAACTGCTTTATTCAACTTAAGAGGAGGTATAAATCTCAAGGATCAAGTATCTGCTGGAGCTTATTTTAGTACTTCATTAAATGAGATTAATCCTGATAGTGAGACTTTGCCCAACGTTTATATGGATTACTGGACAGTAGGCGGTTTTGCTGAATATACGCTTTTTTCGAAAAAGCTGCTGCATTTAAGTTTCCCTCTTTATTTAGGATTTGGAGAAGTTCAAATGGATAATGAAAATGGTGATGCAGACTTGGGAGAGGCTAATTTTTTTCAAATAGAACCTTCAGCACTCCTTGAAGTGAATTTGCATAAGAATGTTCGTTTCAATCTTGGAGCAGCGTATCGATTTGTAGGAGAAATGAATTATAGAAATTTTGATCAGTCCGACATGTCAGGGTTAACGGCTTACATTGGCTTGAAAATCGGGCTTTTTAAATGAGACTGCAAGGACGGCTAGAGGACATAGATTGCAGTAAACGGCTAGAAAAAATAAAAGCAATCCTTAATTAGCATACAAAAATTAAGGATTGCCTTTCATTTTCAAGCTCAAGTTAATCTGTTAAGCTTCCGATTATTTTTAAACCCCATAAGGAGTTTCCCCTCCTCTTCATAAACATATGATCGCCTGATATGACAGTAGCGAATTGGTGCTAATAAAACGCTTTTCATGACATCTATATATTCATATAGTGTGCTAGGGGAAATTTCTAATCTATTTGCCAGTTCATGAGGCTGACCAGTTGCCTTCATACGAATGAGTTGATCAATTCGATGAAGCTTATCAACCATTTTAGGAAATAATTTACTCATTGATTAAGATTTTAAAATGTTTCAATTGAATAATTCAGCGGAACATTTTAAAGCTCAAATCAATAGACAAGAGTGAAATAGATAGATTTTTTGTATTAAAAGGATAGATTGAAAATCATCTTGTGGTAAGGAGAATGTAGTACCTAGATGGATTGGAGCTAATTTCGCTCCTTCTACTTTTTTAAGAATTTTCTTGGAAGGAAGTTTGTGGCTTTCAGAAAAGTATTCAATTCTTTCGGTTTCATTTTTTTCAAAAGCTTCAATTTGCTGCGACCCAAGTGGGACAAGCATGATTAAGGCCAGAAAGAAAATCAAGTTTTTCACAGTTGCTTAAATTTTTACAAGGAAACGGATTTGTAAAGAGATGGTTTATAGAATAATGGTAAAAAAGCCTTTATATAATGCTAATAAGAAACTCACTAAGGTTAATATATTAAGTTTTCAAATATTGTTTTTATTGTTTTATAAAAATGTACAGCGGTTGGAGGATTTCACTTTTCTAATCGTTGAACTGCATAATGGCATTTTATTTTACTGGTTCGACTCCAGCCGTCAGAAAATTATATCCCCTCAATTAATAGTTAATTTAAGTTTCAGCAGGTAACAAGCGTCAATGTCAATCACCACAGTTCTTTATATCGGATAACAGAGATCTTAGCGATAAATCACTCTTAAGGAGCTTTTGTATTTCCGACAGTATCCAGTTACTATAAGTAGGCACCTACAGTGTCTAAGCCCCATAGCAAAACTAATTTATGTTATATCACCGTTTCAATCTATCAATCAATTGCGCTCCGTTCTCGCCATGCTTTGTATATTGGATTTTATTGGTGAGAATTTCCATTAAGTCTAACAAAGAATGCATTTATTTAGATATGAAATACTTATAAGATTTTACCTATTAGTGCATTAAAATACACTAATTAACTCTCGTTCCCGCCATGTTCTACATAGAGGTAAATCGCTATTGCCTCCTTTACAGAACCAATGAGTTCTTTAATAATCATTAAATTGTACAGTAAGAAAGCTGAAACCGTTACCCAAACTCATAATTATCCCCAATGAACTCCAAACTACTCATAGCCATCTCCTCCATCATCCCCTTAATTATTGGGGTCACCCTTTGGCAAAAGGGAATAAGCTTGATAAGAAATGGAATAAAAACAGAAGGCATCGTATTCAAAAATAATTTTAGAGGCAGTATTAACAATAAAAGTGGTTTGTATATTCCTATGGTGCGGTTTTTAACCGAGAAGCACGAATGGATTACCCAAGAACTCGATATCGGACAATATCCAGCCCTTGAGGAAGGCAAGAAAATTCAATTGATCTACAATCAAGAAAATCCTGAAGAAGTGGAAATCAATTCAACATTCAGATTGGAGATTTTGCCTCGTATTTTGGTGGCAGTTAGCATTATGATGCTTTTAATAGGGCTTTTAGGCTATTTGGAAATCATATACGTAAACGTTAAAATAGCTAGCTGCGCTTCCCTTTTAGTGCGTTAAAATGCACTAATTGACAAATTGTATTGTGATTTTTAACAAATTAGTATGTAAAGTGTATTTTAATGCACTTTATGTATTATTTGTCAAATGTATTTAGTACTTTTGATACAAATAGAGCATTATGATGCACTTTTCAGAACTAATTGAGACCATTAAAGCGCGGAGGGAAATGCTGCAAGTCAATCAAGAAATGCTTGCAGAACTATCGGGTGTAAGCCTGAGAGCTTTAAAGCAGTTTGAAAGTGGTAAGGGCAACCCCACTTTAAAAACCATCAGTAAATTGGCTGATGCACTAGGTTTAGAATTGACTTTAAAAGTCAAAACATTAAACGCTAACAAATGAGGCAGGCTAAAGTACTTTACAAAAATGAAGAAGCAGGCTTGCTTAGCCAGTTAGATAATGGAGCCTTTGTGTTTCGTTACCATGATACATGGTTTAACGCCCAAGATAAACCGGCTATTAGTCTTACTTTGTCTAAAACCCAACAAGAATATAAATCGGAACATTTATTTCCATTTTTTTACAATATGTTGCCGGAAGGAAGCAATAAGCAAGTGGTTTGTCATGCCATGCGCATAGATCAAAATGATCATTTTGGCTTATTACTTACTACTGCTGCAAGTGACACTATCGGAGCGGTTCAAATTATTAAAATAGATAATAAATGAGTTTACCTGATATTCAATATTGCCCCGGAACATTAAAAGAAGGGAATCAAACTTATTCGTCCACTGCTTTGAAGCGTGTTTTTAATGGGAAAAAAGTAAGCCATATTCTTCCTTATCATTCGCCAGCTTCAAATGAAATAACGGAAGCACAATTTGAGGATAATCGTAAAAGAATGTCTATTTCTGGTGTGCAAGAAAAGTTTTCGGTTTTGTTGGACAAAAACAAACTGCGCCTCATTAAGGCAGGGGAACAGGGGCAATACATCCTTAAACCCATTCCCGTTGCAGGCAAAAACCCTGAGCAAATGCCAGCCAATGAACATCTAAGCATGCAAATAGCCAGGCAGGTTTATGGAATTGAAACAGCTGAAAATGCAATTATTTTTTTTAGCAATGGAGACCCAGCTTATATCACCAAGCGATTTGATGTGAAGGAAGATGGCTCAAAAAGAGCCCAAGAAGATTTTGCAGCCTTAGCGAAACGAACGCCACAAACGCATGGAGAAAATTATAAATATTTGGGCAATTATTACCAGTTGTTTGAACTACTGAAAAAGTATGTTCCGGCTTACAATGTGGAGGCACCAAAGCTTTTTCAATTGATCCTCTTCAACTATTTATTTTCCAATGGAGATGCGCATTTTAAAAACTTCTCCCTCATTGAGACAGAATTGGGAGATCATAAATTAAGTCCGGCTTATGATTTACTCAATAGCCGTATTCATATTGAAGATAAAGATTTTGCTTTGGATGAGGGTTTATTGCCTCCCAATCAAGCAAAGGGAAAGATACATGAACAGTTTTACATACTAGGCGAACTATCCGGTATCAGTACAAAACGCATCCATGATATTTTTGCTCAGCTAACGTCCAAAAAAGAAGAAGTGCTTCGCTTAATTAGTAACTCCTATTTGTCCAATAAAATGAAGCGAAATTACGAACAAGCTTATTTAACCCGATTGAAGAAATTGGAAAGGGGGTAATAAAAATAGCGTAACTGCATTGCGGTTTGACGGTTGGAACCGTCTAATCGCTAATCTTCAAAAATGGCGATTTTGATTACCTGTTTTTTTAATAAATGTCTCTATAAAAACGAATTAGATTAATATTTCGTAACTTTATATTATGGAAAACTCACATATCAATAGAATTACAATCAACCCTGAGATATGTCATGGGAAACCAACTATTAGAGGGAAGCGATATACAGTAGATCTAATCCTTGATCTCTTATCTGCAGGATCAACCCATGCTGAAATATTGGAGGATTATCCCAACTTGGAAGAAGAAGATATTTTGGCATGCTTAGCCTATGCAAGGAAAGTAACAAAGTATTCTAGCTACACTAAAATTTCAGTATGAAGCTGATAGTGGACGCACAACGTCCAGTAAAGCTCTGTGAAATCCTTAACCAAATTGGATTGGAGTCTATTCATGTTGATGAACTTCCAAAAGGCGATGAAACACCTGCTTTAGAAATTACTGAGTTTGCTGATCGTGAAAATCTTATTGTGGTAACAAAGGATTTTGACTTTTATGATTCAAATATGACCTTAGGCAAGCCGAAGAAGCTATTCTTAATCACAACTGGAAATCTGAAGAATAGACAATTATTTGACTTGTTTAGAAATAACTCTTTAATTATAAAGAATGCATTGGAGAGAAGTAGCTTCATTGAGTTAAGTAATGATGGTATAACTGAGCATAAGTAACCTGTATTTTTTACTATAGCGCGCGTTGCGAAGCTAAACGCGTGCTAAATTTCAATCCTTAACCACCCCAATACCTCTCGAAAATGATCATCCTTTGCATCTTTATGCGTTAGTAAATTAATGTGATCGTAATCATGTTTATAACCTTGCTTTTTGCCAATTACTTTAAAGGTGAAATTATCTTGATCTCCTATTTCTTTTAGCAATCTCTTGCAGTCTACTGGGTGACCAATTTGTTGATCATTGGCACCTGTGATGGAGAGAATAGGCGGTAGTGTTTTACATTGCAGTGTAGCTGCATAATCAAAGCCATCTCTTAAGTCTTTCCAGTCTCGGGAACGCACCCATTTATTTACTTCCAGAAAGTAATCTTTGGCTTCATCTGCACTGCCGATTTTATATTTTCTGGCAGGTAAAAATCCTTTAGTTTTAGCAAGGAATGTACAGTAACCAAACCACAATAAATCTACTATCAAAAACTTTTTGAGATTTCTTACTCTTATATCTCTTTTGCTGCCAAAAAAGACCATAGATTTTAAAGTTGGCGCTTCATTTTTGGCCAAATAAGCCATTAAATGCACACCACCCCAGCTATGGGAAATGAAATGTTCAGGTTCTTTGCCGGTAGTGGCTTTTATTTTATTAATGAAATCAGGAATGTCTTCTTCAAAAGCTGATGCCATTCCGAAGTTATTATCTCGGCTTGGATGGGGCTTACTTTTCCCTCTGCCTCTTAGGTCGGCTACAAATACATCAAAGCCATTCTCGGCCAAAAAAGGGGCAAAGCCTTTGCCTGAGTTGGAGTAGAATATTTTACCGTCTTCTATGCTTCCATGGACTAGAAATACGGAAGGGGCATTCTCTGTAGTATAAAATCGCTTGAGGTGAAGTTTGTATTTTTCTTTTTCAATAAATAGACTTTCTGATTGCATGCTTGAAATTATATAAAAACTAGTAGGCATGCATAATAAACCACAAAAATATTTTACAGCCAAAGGCTATTTTTTTTACCACAAAGTTGCTCGGAGATTTTCACTAAGGACACAAAGGACAGCCAAAGGCTGGTTTGAACCGCCAAGACGCCAAGACGCAAAGTTTTCGCAAAGAGAAAAATAAGAATTGTAAATATATTCTCCGTGAAACTTTGTGAAACCTCCGAGACCTTTGTGGTTATATCAAAAGCCTTAGGCTTTCAAATTCCTTTTGCGCCTTCGCGCCTTTGCGGTTAGTTAAGCCTTAGGCTTTCTTGTAGTCCTTATGCCCTTTATGGTAAGAAATAGGTGGGAAAACCCAGTTGCTTATTTGGTGCATGGGGTAAATATCCATTAATTTAGTATTGACTTCCAGTTCCAAACCTGCATAGTTCTCCTTGTATTTCCCTCTGAAATAAGTAGTCAAGCCATCATCTGTTCCTTTGTAGGGATAATTGAATTTCACCCTCCAAGTATCCATTTTTTCATCTATGCTTGCTTTCCAGGCTTCGGCAAATTCTTGTTCCAACTTATTGGCAGGATCAAAAAGGATTCCAATCTCCGTTTTACGAGTCTCGCCATTTAAGACTGGCGTAAAGCTATGAAAAGAGAGGTGAATCACTTTATGGTTGTGGTGAAGATGCTGTTCTATTTTCCTTTCTAAAGAATTTCTGTAGGGCAAATAATATTCTTCTACTAGATTTTTGAGCATATCATGAGGCATGATTTTAGAAAATTCAGAGAATAACTGTTCATGTTCCAACGTTCTGTTGCACTCAATCAAAAGACGGCTTATTGAATTGGAAAAGAGTTTACCGTCAGCCCTTCGGCTAATGTATTTTGCAATTTCCAATGCTCCTTTATCCCATCCTCTGTGGCTTTGCAATACTTGGTTTTGTCCTGAGAAATAGGACTGGTAAGCTTCAGGGATTTCATATCCCCCATGTTCACAACTGAATATAAACTTAGTCATTACCTTACTTCATAAAGCTTATTTTCTTTTAGACAATCCATCAAAACCGCATATTCCTTTTTGATGTTTTCATCCGACCAATCTTTTCCAGCTAGGTTTTCTAAAATGCGTTGAGATAAATTACCATTATCCAGAACATATTCAATGATGGCTTTTTTATCATCTGACAAGTAAACATGTTTGAAAATATGTTTCCATACATCTTCTATGCTCACTTTTCCCTTTTTGTCCAAATCGAAAATCCTTAAATAATCTTCATTTGAGACTATACTTTTTCCACCTTTTTCCAACCCCAATCTGTAGATGTCATAAAGTTCATACTCATCAATCGGATTAAGTTGTTTAACGTGTGGAATTAAAAATTTCAAAGCCTGCACTACAAATTCAGCTATGGCAAGATCTGCTGCTGGGCATTCCTGCAAATCTATAATTCTGATTTCAATGGCATTTCGGTCAAATCGGGCAATCGCACCTCTTGAATTTAACCATTCATGCTGTAAGCTTTTATCTTTATCATAAGGAGCAATATCCTGAAAGATTCTCTTGAAAATCACTTCTTCATACTCTGCTTTATTGGCAACAGATTCAGGAATTACCTTTCCAGTGATAGAAGGAATTTTCTTTTGATTTTGCTCATAAAAAGCCAATCTATTATCCAGAATTTCTGATTTTTGACCATCAAAAATAGGAGAGGATGCTGCTAAAGCAGGAATTATTGGCATTATATGTCTGATAGCCTCATGCAATAAATAGAATTCTTCATCATTGGCAAAAGGTAAATTAATGTGCATGCTCTGCAAATTTCCCCAGCCATGCCCTTTGCAATCAAAAATCTGATTATATCTACTGTAGATCTCATTTCTTTCATGTGGCCACAGCTTCACATCTTTTATTGGGTTAAACAATGGATGCATAGCGGATGGCATTAGTTGAGCATCTAAAGGCTCTAAAATCTGATTGATTTCTAATATGTTTTGATGAAAATCATGCGATAATCCTTCTATACCTGGCATAGGATTAGTGGTTTTCAATTCCAAAACGTGCAATACTAATTCATTAGACCAACTGATGTTTCCGTTTTCCAGTTCATCCGTAATTTGTCCTAATTTCTTTAATATCAATTGATCTGAAATAGGAGCGGGCATTAATGTATTGCGATTCACAATCATGTATTCCAGCTCTATTCCAATGCATTCAAATAGGGAGTAGGTTTTAGTTGGATTTATTGCTTCCATGTTACTTATATGAAATTTGTTTATTCTAATGATTTATAATGGGTACTCTATAATTAGTTGATTTTATTTTTATAGTGATATTTATTTTTCAGACGACATCACATTTATTCCTCCCAAAAGAATAACCTAGGTTATTTTTTTTGTGTTCTCTTGTCTCTTTTCCCGATAAATACGGGACAAGTCGTGGTCGGAAATTGCTGCCGATTGTAAAGATTAACAATCATTAATTATTAACCAGAAAAGATTCAAAAGAAAACAAAAGATTTTTCGCTTTAGCGAAAAACTTGCTACGGTCAAATGCCTTATCTTAATTGCATTCTATTCTCCTCAAGGTACCAGTCTCCTAGATTTGTCATTGAAGTTTACAAAATGTTCATCACTATTTTTTACTAAATTAAAAATCCTTGAATTTTATGTGCCGCTTTTCAATTAAGCCAGTCACCTTAATTTAGTACCACTTGTTTTGACTTCTGGATGCGATTTAAAAATACATCCATCATTTTACTGTATAATTTATCCTTCATAACGGCATCTTCCACGCCTGTATCTATATTAGGATTATCATTGATTTCGATCACGAAAAACTTATTGCCTTTCTGTTTGATGTCCACACCATAAAGACTTTCTCCTATTAATTTGGAAAGCTTTTCAGCCGTTTTAATCAATGCAGGTGGTGCTAATTCCACAGGCATAGTCTCTACCTTACCATATTGACCGTTTTTATTCCAATTGACAATTTGCCAATGCTCTTTACTCATATAATATTTACAAGCATAAATGGCTTCCCCATTGAAAACGCCTACTCTCCAGTCGAAATCCGTTTGCAAAAACTGTTGCCCAACAATAAGGTCAGATTTCTCCAATAAATCAGCTACCTTCTTTTTGTATTCGGCCATATTTTCAGCTTTGCTTACACCTTGGCTGAAAGCACTATCTGGTTGTTTCAGAATGATTGGAAAACCTAGAACGTCTGGAGCAATATTGATGTTCTCTTTATGGATAATCATAGTTTCAGGTGCATCAATTTGGTGCATTTTCAGAAGCTCAGCCAAATAAACTTTATTGCTACATTTAATTATGCTTTCTGGATCATCTACTACCACTAATCCTTCGGCTTTTGCACGTTGGGCAAAGCGGAAAGTATGATGATTTACGGCAGTAGTTTCCCTGATAAATAAAGCATCGTAAGAAGAAAGCGTACTGTAATCGTCTTTTGTGATCAGGTTAGCCTGAATTCCTTTTTGATTAGCAGCTTTTATAAATTTCTGCAAAGTCTTTTCAGAACTAGGGGCAGTTTTCTCTAATGGATCCCATAAAATCGCCATGGAATAGGCAGCAGTTGTACGTTCAGGCACACTGAACTTTTTCGCTTCAAAGTATTTTTTGGTCGCATCTTGCACAAAAGCATGGTGCTCTTCAGGGATATCACCAGAGGCAATGGGTGAAATATTCTGAATTGCCCATTTATCATCTCTTAATGTGAAATGAGCACGTATAAATGGAGATTGAAATAGGTTGAACAATTGAACACTTAAAGCATCATATTTCTTTGAAAGGTTTTTCCCGAAATAGATACTTAAAATAAATTTTTCCGACTTGATATCTTTTAATGACCTTTGGATTAATGAATCCAGTTCTGTTGACAATATTTTCACAACAGATAGGGTTTTCATTTCCTGAATGGTATTAATACTCGGAACGGCTTTATGCTTTCTGGCAGCGGCCAATAAGGATACATAATATCCTGTATTTTGATATTTGTAGTCCCTGCAAAGGTTAAAAACCCTGGCATTTTTTAATTTAGAATAAACAGGATTGGTCAGGTACTGCTTTCCCGTGACAACTTCTACATCTTGTATGTCAAAATCCCAATCTTTTAGGCTAGTGACGGTTATAATAATCTTCATTTATTTATAATTAATAAATTTGCATCATAGGTAATTACCCCTAGGAGAATAGCGCAAATCAAATGGTCAATATTTACTGAATACAGCTGTGAATCAAACGGATTTCCATGTAAGGGATCTGCAACTTGCACACTTTTATTTTCATAATTAATTCCACTCAATACCACGAAATGACCTGAAGGTTGTCCTTTGATATCATCGTAAAAAACTGGATCTCCATACTCTCTTTTTTCATTGTAAAGATAAGTAGCACTCAGTCCTGTTAAAATAGGAATATCCTGAATTAAATAGGAGTATAATAAATCTTTATTTAATGTTTTGTAGGTTATTTTCCCTCCATTTTCTAAAAATTGGATATACGCCAAAGATGCCTGTTTGAATTTTGGGGCTTTTTTATGCTTTAGTTGTTCTTTTAATTTGCTGATTAAATTGATATTATCATCTTGAAACCAACTTGGGTCAAATACTTTTAAATTGAATGTTATAATCTCGGCTTGAAAGCCTTTTTTTAAGGCATCAATCCCTAGCATCACAGCCAATGTTCCGCCACTTTCCAAATATTCAATAGAATCAATGACTTCTTCTAAGCTTATATCTTCATTAAAATAATTATAAACAGCATGTAAACTTGTAGGGCCACAAGTGCTGTCATTGGGTTGTCTGGAAATGTCCAGTCGTAGCGTGTTATTTTTCAAATTAGTTCTTAAGAATTGATTCGATAACGCTGTACTTTTAGATTAGTTTCTTTAATAATATATATTTTTTTTAAATTCTAAATGAATTTTTAAAATCTTGATAATCAGATAATTAAATTGATCATTTTCGAATGAAAATATAGGTTATATATGCTAGGAAGGTAGCCAGAAAAAGTATGGCTTCCCATCTGTCCAGCTTTTTGCTTTTTAGCGTGAACATGAATATAAAAAGGAGAATGGAGCCACCGATCAGTACATAAAAATCAAAATTCATTTCAGTATTAAAAACCAAAGGACTAACCACTGAATTTACGCCTAAAATAAAGGTTAAATTGAAAATATTGGAACCGATTACATTTCCAATAGCTATATCCGCTCTGTTACGGTAAGCTGCCACAGCACTGGTAGCTAATTCTGGTAAGGATGTACCTGCAGCCAAAATGGTTAAACCAATTAGTTTTTCACTCAAATTAAAACTTCTAGCAATATCTACTGCATTATCAACCACTAGTTTTCCACCTAAAACCAATCCCGTAATCCCTCCTAAAATCATCAATAAGGTAATCCAATTGTTGTGAACAGGAATTTCATCTGGAACGTCAATAATGTGATTATTCTTTTTAACGTTATAGAAAACGTAATAAATAAAGGATACAAAAAGTAACAATAGAATAAAGCCATCCACAAATCCGGAGGTGTTTTGTTCGCTTCCAAAGAAAAATGAATCATTCACGAGTATGAATAGTACTATGACCAAACCCATGCTGAATGGAATTTCTTTCCAGACTGTTTCAGATTGCACAACTAGAGGACGAATGGTACCTGCAATACCTAGTATTAAAAATAAATTAAAAATATTACTACCAATTAAATTCCCGAAAACTGCATCATCTAAGCCTTGGGAACCAGATACGAGATTTACTACTAACTCTGGAGCAGAAGTACCCATAGCTACTATAGTTAAGCCTATGGCAATTTCTGATACGTTAAATCTTTTGGCAAAGGAAGAAGCTCCATCAACCATGAAATCAGCCCCCTTTATTAATAATATAAATCCTAAAATTATTAATGCCGTATCAAGTAATAGTTCCAAATTGAAAAAATATATGTTTGCTCATCAAGTTAGCACAAGTATTTATATTGGGAAACAAGAATTATAAAATTTTATCAAAATAGTTTAATTATTCTTATTTAATTATATTTAAACTTAATGTAACAAAAAGTATAATATTATGGGAAAAGGAGATAAAAAATCAAGAAAAGGTAAAATTTTCATGGGAAGTTTTGGGAACACAAGACCAAGACCAAATGCTTCTTCTGATCATTCAACAATAACTGCTAAACCTAAAGCAGAAAAGAAGACTGAGGCAGTTCAGAAAACAAGCACAAACAAGAAGGCTACAACAGCTAAGAAAACCGCTGCAAAGAAAAAAACTGAAAAAGCTGACAAATAATTTTGCATATTTGAATTAGCCGTTTACATTTGTGCAAATGCAAAAAAGAAAAACAAATATCAACTGGTGGTGGACTTCTAAAATTTAGAGGACAGCATTGGTATATACAATATTTAAAACCTCGCTGTCAAGTGAGGTTTTTTTTTGACTTAGAATCAAAAAAAATGGTAAATAAATTAGATAAGGCATGGTGGTGGCATATGAAAACATCTAAAACCGGATGAAGGGATTTGCCATGCTCAATTGCGAACAAAAAGGCTTACCAATCATTCGGTAAGCCTTTTTTGTTTTTAAGGCTTTTAAGAATTTCTAAAACATTGTTTAACTGAATTAAAAGATGACCAAAATCAAAAAACAACACATTACACTACCGGCAGATTCATTTACTCCAGTAGCGCTTTACCTTCGGCTGAGAGATCAATTTCCTCACACTTTCTTAATGGAAAGCTCAGATTACCACACTAGAAGAAATAGCTTTTCTTATATAGGGGTACAGTCGATTGCTGAGGTAAAAGCCACAGAGGATAGGTTTTATACTGAGATTGAAGGAATTAGCAAAACCGAAAAGCTGGATAGCAAATTAGATTTACCTAATAAATTGCAATCCTTCATCAATCAATTTGAGGCAGATGATTTATTCCCTCAAGAGGATTTTGAAGAAAGTGGTTTCTTTGGAGCCACTGGCTTTGATGGCGTTCAGTATTTTGAAGATATCCATTTTGAAAAAGTACAGGAAGATATTCCGTTCCTCCGCTATCATTTCTACAGATTTGTACTGGTTTTCGATCACTTTAAAGATGAGTTGCATGTGTTTGAACATCAACTTGGAAAAACTTATGATTTTGACCGTAATGATTTGGTGCAGGTGATTTTAAATCGCTCCGTTCCTCAATTCAAATTTATGAAAGTAGGAGAGGAAGAAAGCAATATGACAGATGAAGAATTCTTGGAAATTATAAACAAAGGAATTGAGCATGCTCAAATAGGAGATGTTTTTCAAATGGTGCTTTCCCGAGCCTTTTCCCAGCAATTTAAAGGAGATGAATTTACAGTTTATCGTGCTTTACGATCATTAAATCCATCTCCTTATTTATTTTATTTCGATTATGGAGATTATAAATTATTCGGTTCTTCTCCAGAAGCGCAAGTAGGGGTAAAGGGCAATAAAGCTTATGTAAATCCAATAGCCGGAACTTATAGAAGGAGCGGAGATGATGCTGCAGATGCTAAATTGGCTGAGCAGTTATTGAATGATGAAAAAGAGAATGCAGAGCATACCATGTTGGTAGATTTAGGTCGAAATGATTTGTCAAAACATGGAGAGAATGTAAAGGTGGAAGTTTACAAAGAAATTCAATTCTATTCTCATGTGATTCATTTGGTAAGCAAAGTAACAGCAGATGTGCCTGAAAAATCTGCGGTCAAATTACTAGCAGATACATTCCCCGCAGGAACTTTGAGCGGAGCCCCAAAATACAAAGCATTGGAATTAATCAATAAATATGAACCAACAGGTAGAGGTTTATATGGTGGGGCAGTTGGTTTAATTGGGTTAAACGGCAATTTAAATCATGCCATTGTGATCCGCTCCTTTATCAGTAAAGATAATAAATTGAATTACCGTGCAGGTGCTGGCATTGTGGCTTTATCGAATCCTCAGAGTGAATTGCAGGAAGTGCATAACAAACTTTTTGCCTTGCGAAAAGCCATGGAAAAAGCAGAAAATCTATTTGACCAACACCAAAACTAAGCTAAGGAAATGAAAATATTATTACTTGATAATTACGATTCCTTCACTTACAATTTGGTGGAGGTCATCAGACAACAAAATCTTGACGATGTGGAGATAGAGGTGATCAGAAATGATAAGATTACAGTGGAAGAAGTATCAAAATATGACAAAATTTTGCTTTCACCGGGACCAAGCGTTCCAGAAAATGCAGGGATTATGTTGGAGTTGATAAAAAGGTATGCTTTTGAAAAGCCAATATTAGGTATTTGTCTGGGGCATCAAGCCATAGGACAAGCTTTTGGGGGTAAACTTTTGAACATACAGCCTGTTATGCATGGTATTCAAAGCAAAGCAATTCTAGATAATCATTATCTTTTTGAAGGTGTTGAGAAAGAAATCAGTATAGGACGATATCATTCTTGGGTGATAGATGAGGTAGATTTCCCAGAAGAATTGGAGATTTTGGCACGTTCTGATGATGGTCAAATTATGGCAGTGCAGCATAGAGAGTATGATGTCTGTGGATTGCAGTTTCACCCAGAATCGGTAATGACGCCTGAAGGCGGGAGGATGTTGAGGAATTGGATAGCCAAAGCCCCCTAGCCCCCAAAGGGGGGATTGGATCGTGCTAAAATGCACTTAGGTCAGTACCGAAGGTCAGACCGGAAGCCCCCTAGTCCGCCAGCTGGCGGAGGATTGGATCGTGCGAAGTACCTACTTAGGTCAGTACTTCAAGCCATATAGGGTAGAAAAGATATGAAGTTTTATAGATTATTATATTAACGACTTAAAACTTATTACTTAAAACCTAATACTAAAGAAGAAATGAAAGAACTTATAAATAGATTATCACAATATAACACCTTGACCAAAGAAGAGGCAAAGGCTATTTTCTTGCGGATTGGGCAGGGGGAATTTAATAATTCCGAACTGGCGGCTTTTATGACGCTCTTCATGATTCGCCCTGTGACGGTGGAGGAATTAGCGGGTTTTCGTGATGGTTTGATGGAATTACGGGTGCCAATTGATTTATCCGCTTATGATGGAATGGATTTATGCGGAACTGGCGGAGATGGTAAAAATACCTTTAACATCAGCACTTTGTCTGCTTTTGTGGTGGCAGCCTGTGGCCAGAATGTGGTGAAGCATGGTAATTATGGAGTTTCTTCTAAATGTGGAAGTTCCAATTTGTTGGAGCACTTTGGCTATGAATTTACCAATGAGCAAACTGAATTAGAAAAGCAATTGGATGAAAGTGGGATTTGCTTTTTACATGCACCAAAATTTCATCCTGCTATGCGATTTGTAGGGCCTATTCGTAAAGAACTTGGAGTGAAAACCTTCTTCAATATGTTGGGTCCATTGGTCAATCCTGCATTACCTAAAAAACAAATGGCCGGAGTTTTTAGTCATGAATTAGCGAGGATTTATTCTTACTTATTTCAGGAATCTGATACACAATACAGTGTGGTTTATGATTTAGAAGGATATGATGAATGTTCGCTTACAGGAGAAACAAAAGTGTTTTCTTCTAAAGGAGAACAACTATTAAAGCCTGCTGATTTCGGTTTGCAACAAATAAAAGCAGAAGAGATTCATGGAGGAGAAACCATAGAAGAAGCCGCTAAAATCTTCACTGATATTTTAAAAGGAGAAGGAACAAAAGCTCAAAATTCAGTGGTTTATGCCAATAGCGCATTAGCTTTACAAGCAGCTGGAAAATATGAAAACTTGCTTGATGCAACCGAAGCAGCAAAAGAAGCGGTTGAATCGGGCAAGGCTTATAGGGTGTTTAAGAAATTAGCCCCCTAACCCCAAAAGCCCCCTAGCCCTGGAAGGGGGAATTGAGCTAGTAGCGTAGGTCTAGTTGGTAAGTGAAAGTAATGAAGTAGATAGGAGAGAATAGACAATAAAAAAAGTGATTAGATAAAAGATTTAAACTTAGGACTTAAAACCTAAAACTTAATACTCAAATAAAATGAACATTTTACAAGAAATAGCAGAATATAAAAAAGCAGAAGTAGCTGAGCGTCAAAAACTTTTTCCAGTGGAATTTTTGAAGCAGAAACTATATTATAAATCAAAGCCAGTTAGTTTGAAATCCTATGTAATGGATGAAACGAAAACCGGGATTATAGCCGAAATCAAAAGAAAATCTCCTTCAGAAGGAAAGATTAATTCGCATATATCGGTAGAGGAAGTTTCCATTGGTTATATGCAAAGTGGAGCGAGTGCCTTATCGGTTTTAACAGATGAACCTTCTTTTGGCGGAAGTTTGAAAGATTTGGAGGTAGCAAGGAAATTCAATTATTGCCCGATACTTCGAAAGGACTTTATGTTGGATCCTTACCAAGTTTATGAAGCCAAAGCACATGGAGCAGATGCTATTTTATTGATTGCGGCTATGATTGATAAATCGTTATGTCAGGATTTGGCTTCATTGGCTCATGAATTGGGAATGGAGGTTTTATTGGAAGTTCATAATCAAGAGGAATTGGATTCTCATTATGGTAATTATGCTGATTTAGTGGGGATTAATAGTCGCGATTTGAAAAGCTTCAATACTGATTTAGAAGTGGCAAAGAAATTGGCGGATCAACTTCCGGCAGATGTTCCAAAAATAGCGGAAAGTGGTTTAAAGACTCCAGAAGATGTGGTAGCTATGAAGAGAGCAGGATTTGATGGCTTTTTAATTGGTACCACTTTTATGAAAAGCAGCGAACCTGGAAAAGCTTGTCAGCGATTTTCTCAGCAAGTGAAAAATTTAATCGCTAGCGAAGCAGGCAAACAGACAGTATAAAGCTAATCATCAAAACCTTAATTTAGATATGGATAAACAAGATTTGAAAATTAAGATTTGCGGAATGCGGGATTTGGAAAATATCCGACAGATTTTAGAATTGGAGCCGGATTACCTAGGCTTTATTTTCTATGAAAAATCTGCTCGCCACGTTTCTGAATCTCAAATGAAAGAAATTATAAAATTAAATTTTGGAGAAATGGAAAGAGTAGGAGTTTTTGTGAATGAAACTATTGATAATATTTTGAGCTATTCAGATAGAGGCTTTTTTGATATTGTGCAATTGCATGGAAATGAATCTGTTGAAATGGTAAAATCATTGAAAGAGGAGGGCTTAGAAGTGATTAAAGTATTTTCCGTGGATGATGATTTTGACGCTAAAGTCCTAACTAAATATTCAGATGCTGATTACTTTTTATTCGATACAAAAGGAAATTTGCCAGGCGGGAATGGAGTAAAATTTAATTGGGATGTATTGGAAAATAGTAAAATAAAAAAGCCATTTTTCCTCAGCGGTGGTTTAGGAGTGGAGGATTTAGAAATAGTGAAAAATTTTAAATCTAAAAATCTTTATGCATTGGATTTTAATAGCAAGCTAGAGTTAGAGCCGGGATTGAAGGATGTGGAAAAGGTCAGTGAATTGTTAGCCCCCTAGCCCCCAAAGGGGGAATTTGGTCAGTGCGAAAATGGAAGAGAAGTACTTGAAACTTAATACCTATAACTTATAACTGAAAAAAATGGAAATAAAAATAGATGAAAACGGATATTATGGAGAATTTGGCGGAGCTTATATTCCAGAGCTTTTGCATCCAAATATAGAAGAGCTGAAAAATAATTACTTGAAGATTTCGCAAGAACCGGAGTTTCAGGAAGAATTTAAGGCTTTACTGAAGGATTATGTTGGAAGGCCAACACCTTTATATTTAGCAAAAAGACTTTCCGAGAAGCATGGCGCAAAGATTTATCTAAAAAGAGAAGATTTAAATCATACAGGTGCGCATAAAATCAATAATGCCATTGGGCAAGCTCTATTGGCTAAGCGATTAGGTAAAAAGAAAATCATAGCCGAAACAGGAGCTGGTCAACATGGTGTGGCTACTGCTACTGCTTGTGCTTTGTTGGATTTACCGTGCAAAGTTTTCATGGGTGTAAAAGACATGGAAAGACAAAAGCCAAATGTGGAACGCATGCGGATTTTAGGGGCTGAAGTAATTCCTGCAACTTCTGGTTCAAAAACTTTGAAAGATGCCACAAATGAAGCTATGCGCTACTGGATTAATAATCCGGATGATACACATTACATTATTGGATCTGTGGTAGGCCCTCATCCTTTTCCGGATATGGTGACTCGTTTCCAATCTGTAATCAGCGAAGAAATGATGGCGCAATTGCAAGAGCAGGAAGGTACTAATGCACCTGATTATGTGGTCGCTTGCGTGGGTGGCGGAAGCAATGCAGCTGGAGCTTTTTATCATTATTTGAATAATGAAAAAGTAAAACTGGTAGCTGTAGAAGCAGCCGGTCATGGGTTAGATAGTGGAGAAACTGCTGCCACTACTGCCAGAGGTAGCTCAGGAGTTTTACATGGTTTTAAAACCTTATTGATGCAATCTGAGGATGGGCAAGTCACAGAGCCTTATTCCATTTCCGCTGGATTAGATTATCCTGGAATTGGCCCTTTGCATGCACATTTATATGCTAGCAAAAGAGGGATTTTTAAATATGTAACCGATAAAGAAGCTATGGATGCAGGCGTTGAATTAAGTAAATTGGAAGGAATTATTCCAGCTGTGGAAACGGCCCATGCTTTGGCAGCTTTAGATCAGTTTAAATTTAAAAAGGACGATATAGTGGTGATAAATTTATCAGGAAGAGGAGATAAGGATTTGCAGACTTATATCAACTTTGGAAACTATTGAAATATAAATAATAATTAATAATTAGGAATTAATAATTAAGCTCGGCACTCTTCCTTAGTCTTAATTCTAGATTTTTTACTCTTGACTCTAACATAATGACCAATAGAATTGAACATATATTTCAACGAAAGGATAAAGAAAAGCTGACGATTTATTTTACAGCGGGTTATCCTAATTTGAACGATACAAAAACTATTTTAAAAGCTTTGGATAAGGCGGATGTCGATGTGATTGAAATAGGGATGCCTTATTCAGATCCTTTGGCTGATGGCCCTACCATCCAGCAGAGCAGCATGAAAGCTTTGGCAAATGGGATGAATCTGAACACCCTTTTTGAGCAATTAGCGGATTTAAGAGAAATCACAGATAAGCCAGTTTTTATCATGGGTTATTGCAATAATGTTTTGAAATATGGGACTGACAAATTCTGCCAAAAATGTGCTGAAGTAGGTGTGGACGGTTTGATTTTACCCGATATGCCGATGCACGAATTCAAATTGCAGTTTAAGCCTATTTTTGAAAAGTATAATTTGAAGAATGTGTTCCTTATAACGCCTAAAACCTCTGAGGAGCGAATCAGAGAAGTGGATGCTCAGGAAGGCGGTTTTATTTATATGGTGAGCAGTTCCAGCACCACAGGCGGTAGTTGGGGAGATAGTCCTGAAAGGCTGGATTATTTGAAGCGCATTCAAGCCATGAATTTGAAAACACCAAGAATGGTAGGCTTTGGAATTAGTGATAATGAAGCATTAAGCATGGTAAACGATTATGCAGATGGTGGGATAATAGGAAGTGCATTTATCAAGGCGTTGGATGGTGATGATTTGGAAGGGAGTATTGAGAGGTTTATAGGGAAGATAAAGCCCGATAGCCACCAAAAAGCCCCCTAACCCCCCAAGGGGGGATGTCAGTATCTGAGCCATATACTTATAACCTAAAACCTAATACTACTTAAAATTGAAAAGTGTTAGAAGTGTGAAGTAAGATACTTAGGTCAGTACCGAAGGTCAGACCGGAAAAAGCAATGAAATATATAAATGTAAATTGAAATAAAAGATGCAGTTGGAAGTATGAAGTTAGAAGTATTTCTGTTTGCGAGACTCTAGACAATAATAAAAATGATTTTACAATTAGAAAAAAACATAGACAACACTCAAAAAGAAGATCTAATTTCTTCTTTGGGTAAATTCACTAAATCAGTGAGCGAAGTGCAAACCCAAAAAGGCTTTTACTTGGTAGCTTTAGAAAAAGGTGATATTGACATTCGCGAAATTGGGCATCTTTCTGGCGTAAAAGATGTGCATGTAGTTTCCGATAATTATCAATTGGTTTCTAAGAAATGGAAAGTAAATCCAGCTGAGATCAAATTGAGAGATGGCGATATTATTTCTCAAAACCATTTCAATATTATGGCGGGGCCATGCAGCATTGAAAATGAAGATCAAGTGGATACGGTGATTGCTCATTTGGTGGAGAATAATGTTAAAATCATGCGTGGAGGAGTTTATAAGCCAAGAAGCTCACCTTACTCTTTCCGTGGATTAGGAATGGAAGGCTTAAAAATGTGGCACGACAAAGCCAAGGCAGCTGGAATAAAAATCATCACGGAAGTAATGCAAGTTTCTCAGGTGGAGGAAATGTATGATTTCATTGATATCTATCAAGTTGGTGCTCGAAATACACAAAATTTCAATTTATTGGATGAGCTAGGTAAGGTAGACAAACCTGTGATGATTAAAAGAGGAGTAAGTGGCACAATAGAAGAATTACTTTATTCAGCTGAATATGTATTCAGTGGAGGTAATGAGGATTTGATTTTATGCGAAAGAGGAATCAGAACTTTTGAAAACATGACTCGAAATACACTCGATATCAATGCGATTCCGGTCTTAAAAGACAGAACTCATTTACCAGTCGTAGTCGACCCATCTCATGGAATAGGTATTCGAAAATTTGTTGAGCCAGTAGCTCTTGCAGGAATTATGGCAGGAGCTGATGGAGTGATTTATGAATTACATCCTGACCCTGAAAAAGCCATGAGTGACGGACAGCAGTCTTTATACTTTGCTGAAAGTACTGCAATGGTGAATAAAATGCGAAAAGCTTATGAGCTGAGAGGGGAGTTGAATTGATCCGTTAAAAAAATGTGCTAAAGTGAGGTGAAAATATCATTTCCCTTTAGCGCTCTTTTTATCAATTGAAATCATAATAATCGGGTATAGCCAACTATTTTTTTTTGTAGGCTGTCATATCCACTTCTATCAAGGGAAGCACTTATGGTACTTTGAGTTTTTTCTAATAATTCTGCAAGTTGATTTTGGTTTTTATTAGGATTCTCAATGCTTGCTTTTATAGCTTCAGCTTGGCTTGTAGTCCATTTGTCTGCAATAAAAAGTATTAATTCGAGCATTATATTTAAAGGCTCATCCCAGTTAGCATCATTTGATTTAATTGCTAGATTACTCTTTTTTAGCGATTCAAAGCTTAAACCAGAATTCTGATGGGCATTACCGTTCGATTCTGATATTTTTTTGGATACATAATCCTCCTTGCCAATCCCAATACCCATTCTGACATCTTTCTTTTTGATTTGTTTGCTGGTGGCTTTAATATGGAAAGCTGCCAAAATAGCTTTTTCAACTGGGAGTTTTAACTGAAAGCTGTCCCCTCTATAGATTTCCCATTTTTCCGGACTACTTCCATATTGATTTAAATCTGATTTAAGTTCTTTCAACCAACTTGAAGAAGCCTTTTCAGTGGAATTAATAATGTCTCCTGTTATAATTGCTATCATTAGAATGCTTTATATCTGCTATAAATATCGATAAATAAAAATATCGATGTTTTTATCGATAATAATTAATATTCATGTATTTGACGATATTTAATGTTATCGATAAGAGCATCAATATTAAAT
>Ga0076930_100313_pt1 | contig 54618 bp, 61 predicted proteins | sample HotLakConsoUCCRE_FD_71149 | JGI IMG/M metagenome (GOLD analysis project Ga0076930, IMG submission 71149) | Hypersaline microbial mat communities from Hot Lake, Washington, USA - Hot Lake Consortium UCC-RE (version 3) (version 3) ...
TCGGCCTGTTCGTGGGCCTGCCCGGCGATATCGACGGCATGGTGCACCTTTCGGACCTGACCTGGGAAGGTCGGGGCGAGGACGTGATCGGCGACTTCCGCAAGGGGGACATCGTGCGCGCCAAGGTGCTCGAGGTCGACACCGAGAAGGAGCGGATCTCGCTCTCGATCAAGGCGCTCGACAACGACCCCTTCGCGGATGCCATCGGCGGCGTGAAGCGCGGCTCGATCATCACCGTCGAGGTGACCAAGATCGAGGACGGCGGGATCGAGGTGGAATACGAGGGCATGAAGTCCTTCATCCGCCGCTCCGACCTGTCGCGTGACCGGGCCGAGCAGCGTCCCGAGCGGTTCCAGGTCGGCGACAAGGTGGACGTGCGCGTCACGAACATCGACTCGAAGACCCGCCGTCTGGGCCTGTCGATCAAGGCACGCGAGATCGCCGAGGAGCGCGAAGCGGTGGAGCAGTTCGGCTCGTCCGACAGCGGCGCCTCGCTGGGCGACATCCTTGGCGCGGCCCTGAAGGGCAACGACGACTGACCTAGGCCCTGCCTCGGCCATGACATGAAACGCCCCGTGGCCTGATGGTCGCGGGGCGTTTTCGTTTCGGACGGCGTCGGGCGGGGCCGGAGCGGCCCCCGAGCTCAGACGAAGATCAGGCTGTCGGCAAGGGCGGCGAAACTGTCGACACCGTTGATCTGAAGCGTGTCGTTGCCAAAATCGAGAAGGATTCCGCCCCCTGTCTGGGAGCCGAAATCCTCCACAAACTCGAGTGGCGTGAGCGACATCCCGGACAGGAAGGCGCGGTCGATCTGGATCGTGTCGGCTCTCTCGAAGTCGTAAATCACGTCATTGCCGTAGAGCTTGCGGAAGATGAACGTGTCCGCGCCGGCCCCGCCGAGCAGTATGTCGTCGCCACCGCCGCCGTCCAGCGTGTCCTGCCCGCCGCCGCCGACCAGCACGTCGTCGCCGCCGCCGCCGTAGAGCTCGTCGGAACCGGGGCCGCCGTTGAGGAAGTCGTCCCCGGGCCCGCCGTGGAGAATGTCGTTGTTGCCGCCGCCCAGCAGCCGGTCGTCGCCGCCGCCGCCGATCAGGATGTCCGCGCCGCCGCCGCCGACCAGCACGTCGTCGCCGCCGCCGCCGTTCAGCAGGTCGTTGCCGGCCTGGCCCTTGATCACGTCCTCGCCGGCGTTGCCGAGGAGCCGGTCATTGCCGCCGCCGCCCTGGATGTTGTCATCGCCCGCGCCCCCCAGGGCCACATCGTCGCCGCCGCCGCCGAATACGATGTCATTGCCGCCGCCGCCCTTGAGGACGTCGTTGCTGCCATAGCCCTTGAGCACGTTGTCGGCGCTGTTGCCGATGAGGACATCGGCTTGGGCGGTTCCCTCGAAGACCACCTGGCCGGGCGGGGGCGCCGGGCCGGGGCTCTGGCTGGTCGCATCGAGCACGACGGGGCCCGTGGTCGATCCGAACTTCTGGGTGGCGACGACGGCGAGCTGACCGGAGATCGTGCCGATTTCCAGCCCTATGCCGATGTATTCGTACTCGGGGCGCAGGATGTTGCCTCGATGGCCGGGGCTGTTCATCAGTCCGGCGTGGATCGCCTTCACCTCGTCGGCGTAGCCCGGCGCGCCGCCGACCCCGATGGCGCCGATGTTTTCGCCGGTCTTGTATCCGTCGGTGATGCTGAATCCGGCGTCCAGCATCCGGGCGAAATGCCCCGAGCCGCCGGCCCCGACATGGGAGATGTTCCCCGTCTCGATCATCCACTTCGAATGACGTTCGGCGGCGAGGTTCAGACGCAATTCCAGTTGCAACGGTGCGAGGCCGCGGGAGGTCCGTTCGGCATTCGCGAGGTCCGCGAGCTGGCGCTCGATGTCTGACGCATGGGTCATGGACAGTCCTGAATTACTTCGATCAATGGGTCGGCTCAAGGGACGCATCCGGACCCCTGCACGCCCCAGCCAGTGGGGCGCGCGGGGACCTTAGATCAGGGTTGCCGTGATGTCATCCTGCCGCTGGGGGAACCTTTTCCGGTCCCGGCGGTTAATGGCCGCCGGCGGGCGGCTTTGCGCCCAGTATGCCCCGTGTCCCGGTGCGAATCGGTGCCCGTTTTCAGTGACGTAACGGCGCAGTTCCGTGCATGCGGGCAGGTATGCGGCCAAAGCAGGGTAGATATCGGGCATCAAAGACGGAAAAAGCCCTTGGTCAGGTCATGGGGCGTATTTTCTCCCGACGCCGCTTGCGCCTATAGTCTGGTGGGCCACTGCGCGGACCGGTGTCGTGGGGGGGTCGAGGTTGTTACGGGGGGACGGATGATCCGATCCGAACTGATCCAGAAGATCGCCGACGATAATCCGCACCTCTACCAGCGCGATGTCGAGCGGATCGTGAATACGATTTTCGAGGAGATCACCAACGCGATGTCTCGGGGCAACCGGGTCGAATTGCGGGGCTTCGGGGCGTTTTCGGTGAAGAAGCGGGATGGCCGGATCGGCCGCAACCCGCGCACCGGGGAGAGTGTGGAGGTCGAGGAGAAGCACGTGCCCTTCTTCAAGACCGGCAAGCTCTTGCGGGACCGGCTGAACGGCAAGTAGAAGGGCTCATGACCTACATCAAGTATGCCTTCTGGGGTCTCGTCGCCCTGTGCCTCGTGACCGTCAGTTTCGCCAACCGCGGTCTGGTGGAGCTGAAGCTGCTGCCCGAGGCGATCGCCGCCGCGCTGCCCGCGGGCCTTGGCTGGCTGGCACCGGTGGTTCAGGTGCCGTTGTTCGTGGCGCTGCTCATCGGGGTGGCGCTCGGTCTGGTGATCGGGCTGATCTGGGAATGGCTGCGCGAGGCGAAGCAAAGGGCGGAGGCCGGTCGCCGGCGCCGGCGAATCGTCGAGCTCGAGCGGGAGGTCGCGCGTCTGAAGGACGAGAAGCACGAGGGCAAGGACGAGGTCCTCGCGCTGCTCGACAGGGCGGGCTGAGCATTCGGGTCAAGATCTGCGGGCTGCGCGATGAGGCCGGCGTGGAGGCCGCGGCAGCGGCGGGTGCGGCCTATGTGGGCCTTGTCTTCTTCGAAAAATCGCCGCGCAACGTGGGGCTCGTCAAAGCGCGGGCCGCGGCTCTGGCGGCTCCGCCGGGCGTGGCCAAGGTTGCGCTGGTGGTGGATGCCGATGACGCGGCGCTGGATGCGATCCTCGCCGAGGTGCCTCTCGACATGCTGCAGCTTCACGGGTCCGAAAGTCCGGAGCGGGTGGCCGACGTGCGTCGGCGCACCGGCCTGCCGGTGATGAAGGCGGTGGGGATCGGCTCGGCGGAGGATCTGACGAAGCTCGACCTCTATGCCGGGGTGGCGGATCAGCTTCTGGTGGACGCGAAGCCCGTGGAGGGAGGGCCGTTGCCGGGTGGCAATGGCGTGGCGTTCGACTGGCGGCTGATCTCGAACCGGCGCTGGCCGGTGCCGTGGATGCTGGCGGGCGGGCTCACGCCGGAGAATGTCGCAGAGGCGGTGGCGCTGACGGGGGCGCGGCAGGTGGACGTGTCCTCCGGGGTCGAGAGCGCGCCGGGGGTCAAGGACCTGGGGCGGATCGCCGCGTTCGTCCGGGCGGCGCAGAGCGGACGGGCTATCCCGAGCCTGCGCAGGTAAAGCTGGACGCGGCGGCGGGATCGCCGCCCAGATGCACCGCGAAGAGTGGCCAGGGGCAGAGGGGCCGGGTGCCTGGCGCGAACTCCAGCGGGATGGCGCCGGGGGGCGCGTCCTGTTCCACCCAGTCGACAAGCCGGGGCAGGAGGTTCGGCGCCGGGCCTTCGGGGATCGCGTAGAGGCGGAGGATCTGGTCCGCTGCGGGGTCCTCCTCGTGCAGGCGGTCGATCCACATGGCGCTGCGGAACAGGGAGTGGTCGAGGTCGTCGGCAGGATGCAGGACGAGGATGCGCGCGCCGTTCGCTCCGAAGGCGACGATGCTTTCGGCATCGGGCGCGCTGTCCGGCAGGCGGGCGGCGGCGTCCGGGATGTCGAGGGCCGCAAGAAAGGCGAGGGGGTCGTCGGTGCGCAGGCCAAGCGCCGCGGCCAGTCCGGCGGCGGCGGTCACGGCGCCGGCCGGAAGGCTGTCCCCGGTGCCGAGGCGGGCGGCGCGCCAGTCTCCCGCGCCGAGGGAGGGAGGCCAGGGCCAGGGGGCGTAGAGCGGATCGTAGAGATCGGTCCGCGGGCCGTCCTGCAGGATCACCAGCGCCTCCAGCCGTTCGGGAAAGAGGCAGGACACGGAGGTTTCTGCGCAGGCGAGACGGAACGGGTCGAAATTGGCCCGGCAGCCCTCGATGTCGAAGACGATGCCGTCGGCGAGACCGTCGAGGGCATCGCAGGCCGCGAGAACGGCGTCTGCGACGAGGGTCAGATCCGCGTCGGAGAAGGCCTCGTGCAGGGGGCCGCGGAGGGGGGAGAGGGTCTGGATGCCATGCGCCTCCTGCAGGAAGCGCCGGTCGCCGCCGAGGGCGGGCGAGACGAGGTAGAGGCCATCGTAATCGCCGGGGACCGCGACAGCGGCGGAGAGTGCGGCGAGCGCGCCGTCGCCTGTCCCGGCGGCATAGACATGATCGGGGGGGCGACCGTAGGCGGCCCGGGCGAGATCGTCGGCGCGGGGCAGGGTCTCTGCCTCGAAGGGGGCCTCCAGCACCGCTGCGCCCTGTGTCAGCAGGTCTTCGCGGGTCAGGGGGGACGGGTCGAAGAGGTGGAAGAGCCGCCCGGACCAGTCCTCGGGGAGGTGCAGATCGAGGGCCCGACCGGAGGACAGAAGGACCTGCACCCGGCAGTGGGGCACGGGTTCGGTTCCCTCGACATTGGCGAGAAGCGGCGTCCCGACCTCCGCCACGGACTGGCAGGCAAGGGCGGGGGCACTTGCGAGAAGGCAGGGTATGAGACGCAGCAGCAGCATGGACCCTCTTGATCTGGGACGATTTGGTCGCACCCGGCGCGTGCTGTCAAAGGCCACGGGGACGAGGGTTCCCATTTCCATCGCGCGCGGTCCGGTTTATCACGTCCTTCACCAATGAGCCGCGGAGGGCGCAGCATGGCCGAGGACCTGGTCAACAGCTTCATGACGGGACCCGACGAGAGCGGCCGATTCGGTCAGTTCGGCGGGCGGTTCGTATCCGAGACGCTGATGCCGCTTATCCTCGAACTGCAGGCGGAATACGAGAACGCGAAGACGGACCAGAGCTTCTGGGACGAGATGCACCACCTCTGGACCCATTACGTGGGCCGCCCCTCGCCGCTCTATTTCGCCGAGCGGCTGACGGACCGGCTGGGCGGCGCCAAGGTCTACATGAAGCGCGACGAGCTGAACCACACCGGCGCGCACAAGATCAACAACGTGCTGGGCCAGATCATCCTCGCCCGGCGCATGGGCAAGAAGCGGATCATCGCGGAGACCGGCGCGGGCCAGCATGGCGTGGCGACGGCGACGGTCTGCGCCAAGTTCGGCCTGAAATGCGTGGTCTACATGGGCGCTCACGACGTGGAGCGGCAGGCGCCCAACGTGTTCCGCATGAAGCTCCTCGGTGCCGAGGTCGTGCCGGTGACCTCGGGCCGAGGCACGCTGAAGGATGCGATGAACGACGCTCTGCGCGACTGGGTGACCAATGTGCGGGACACGTTCTACTGCATCGGCACCGTTGCGGGGCCGCATCCCTACCCGGCGATGGTGCGCGATTTCCAGTCGATCATCGGCAAGGAGACGCGCGAGCAGATGATGGCCGCCGAGGGCCGTCTGCCTGATACCCTCATCGCGGCCATCGGCGGCGGGTCGAACGCCATGGGCCTGTTCTATCCCTTCCTCGACGACAGCGACGTGCGCATCATCGGCGTCGAGGCCGGCGGCAAGGGCGTGAACGAGAAGATGGAGCATTGCGCCTCGCTGACCGGCGGGCGGCCGGGTGTGCTGCATGGCAACCGGACGTACCTGTTGCAGGACGAGGACGGGCAGATCCTCGAGGGGTTCTCGATCTCGGCGGGGCTCGACTATCCGGGGATCGGCCCGGAGCATGCCTGGCTCCATGACATCGGCCGCGCGGAATACGTGGCGATCACCGATGTCGAGGCGCTGGAGGCGTTCCAGCTCTGCTGCGAGACCGAGGGAATCATCCCCGCGCTGGAGCCGAGCCACGCGCTGGCCCATGTCATGAAGATTGCGCCTGACCTGCCTGCGGATCACCTGCTGGTGATGAACATGTGCGGTCGGGGCGACAAGGACATCTTCACCGTCGCGAAGGCGCTGGGCTGGGATCTCTAGCCCGGGCGAGCCCATAAACCCTGGTTTATGCGGGCCTGCTTCGGGTTTATGGGCGCTTTCCCCAGGGTTATGGTTCTGGGTATAATCCTGCGGTGGATAGATGGGACGGCGGTATCGGGTGTGAACGGTGTCGGGACGACCGTGACAGGCGGACGTCCGGCGACAACGATACCGAGGAGACCGGATCATGAAGACGACGAAGATGCTGGGGCTGGCCGCCGTGGCCGTCCTCGCTGCCGGGATGGCCCATGCCCAGACGGCGACCTTTTCGCAACTCGACCGCAACCGGGACGGTGCGCTGACCCGCGGCGAACTCAGCGGCGCGCTTGGCGCGGACAGGGCGAATCGCCTGATGCGGGCCGATACGAACGGCGATGGCCGCATCAGCCGCGACGAGGCCCGGCGCATCGGCCAGAATCGGAACGACGACCGGGATGACCGGGACGACCGGCCGACACGCGACGACAGGGATGAACGCCGCGACCGGGACGACCGGGATGACCGCCGCGACCGCGATGATCGGGACGACCGCGATGACCGGAACGACCGCGATGACCGCCCCGACCGCGATGACCGGGATGATCGCCGCGACCGGGATGACCGGGAGGATGGCCGCGATCGTGATGATGACCGCGATGATCGGGACGACGACCGGCGCGACCGCGACCGGGATGATCGGGACGACGATGACGACGATGACGACGATTGAGCCGGTCTCGCCCGGAGCGTGAACCCAGCGGATGGCGCGCGGCATGGAGCTGCGCGCCTTTCCCTTAGCCAGGACTGCAATGCTGAAACGCCTTCTCTTCTGCCTCCTGCTGATGCTCGCGGGGCCTGCGATGGGGCAGAGCTCCATCGAAAACAGCATCGTGTCGCAATTGCGCGGTCAGGGATATTCGAACATCGAGGTCAACCGGACCTTGCTGGGCCGGATCCGCTTCGTCGCCGACCGCGGCAACGAGCGCCGCGAGATCGTGGTGAACCCCGCCACGGGCGTGCTGATGCGCGATTACACCTTCCGCATTCCGTCGGGCGCCCCTGCGCCTGTCGTTCAGGACCGGGAGCGGGATCGGGACTCCGACAGGGACCGCTCCGGATCGTCCGCGTCCTCCCGGCCGTCGGGGTCCGACCGGGCCACCTCTCCGTCCGGAGGCGGCGCATCGCGCAATTCCGGCAACGACCGGAGCGGCGCCGGTTCGGGCGGCGCCCGCACCAGCGATCCCCCTCCGCGCAACCGCACCACGCGGGACGACGACGACGACGATGATGATGATGACGACGATGACGATGACGATGACGATGACGATTGAGCCCCGGCAGGCCCGGGCGTGCAGGTGCTGTGGCCGATGAAGGCACGGCTCTTCATCGCGTTCGGCCTTGCCCTGCAACTGATCTGCGCCGGGCTTGTCGGATTCGATATCCTTGCGTCGCTTCTGGGGATCGGTGGACCGATCCCGTGGAGCCTGCACGAGATAATCGAGGTCTCGGCCGTTCTGGGCCTGATGATCGGCATCGCCATGGGGAGCCTCGCCCTGCGGTCCTCGATGCGCCGGACGAAACGGGCCGAAGACCGGCTGCGCGATGCCTCGGCGGCGTTTCACGAGGTGATGGAGGCCCGATTTTCCGAATGGGGCCTGACCCCGGCGGAGCGCGACGTGGCGCTCTTTGCGCTCAAGGGCATGAGCACCGCGGAGATCGCGGGACTGCGCACGACCTCGGAGGGCACGGTCAAGGCGCAATCGGCCGCGATCTACCGCAAGGCGGGAGTGACCAACCGCTCGCAGCTTCTGTCGATCTTCATCGACCACCTGATCGAGGGCACGGCCGTGCCGGCCCGACCGTCCGGCGGAGCCATTGCGAAACCGCTCCCCGGCCTGGGCGCCGGAGCGATGAGCCGGAGGCAGGTCGGGGAGACGACCTCGATCTAGGAGGACCGGCGGCGGCTCAGCCGAGCGCGCGGGTCGCGTAGAGTTCGAGGATCTCCAGCGGCACGATCTCGAGGGCGGCGCGGTGGGTGGCGGCGAGGTTCACCTGAGGTGCTACGCCATCCTCGTGGGCCTGCAGGAAGCGCCCGGCGCAGAGGCACCAGTGATCGCCCGCCTTGAGGCCCGGGAAATTGTACTCCGGCCGGGGTGTCGAGAGGTCGTTGCCCACGTATTTCGAGAAGGCGAGGAACTCGGCGGTCATCCGGGCACAGACGGTATGGCTGCCGCGGTCGGCGGCGCAGGTGTCGCAGGCGCCGTTGCGGAAAAACCCGGTGACGGGGTCGAGCGAGCAGGGCAGCAGAGTCTCGCCGTGCACGTTCAGGGACGGATCGGGGGTCATGGTGGCTCTCCTTCGCTCCGAGGGTAGCGGAGAGGCGGCCCGCGTCAAAGCGCGAGGCGACGCTTTCAGCGGAAGCGGTCGGCCAGCCTGCGCAGCGCGCTGCGGGTATCGGCGGGCGGGTCTTCGGCGGGGGGCGCGGGGGTGTCGGCTGGCGCGGTGGTGTCCGGTTTCCCGGATCCGGCCGGTTTCTTCGGCGGGGGCCGGCGGCGGGCGATGGCGTTCAGGAATTCCGGGCCGTCCCCGCGGGCCAGCGCCGGCGCGCCGTCGCCGATGCCGCGCAGCACGTCGTCGAGCCAGTCCTCCTCGGCCTTCGGGAAGTCGTGCAGCACATAGCCCGAGACCGCCTCCTTGCGGCCCGGATGGCCGATGCCGAGGCGGACGCGGTCATAGTCCGGCCCGACGTGCTGATGGATCGAGCGCAGGCCGTTGTGGCCCGCATGGCCGCCGCCGGTCTTCAACCGGACCTTGCCGGGGGCGAGGTCGAGTTCGTCGTGGAAGACGGTGAGATCACCGGGCAGGATCTTGTAGAAGCGCAGGGCCTCGCCCACGGACTGGCCGGAGAGGTTCATGAAGGTCTGGGGTTTCAGCAGGACGACGCGGGTGTCGCCCAGCCGACCCTCGGTGACCAGCCCCTGGAATTTCGCCCGGAAGGGGGGGAAGCCGTGATCCTCGGCGATCCGGTCCACGGCCATGAAGCCGATGTTGTGCCGGTTTCGCGCATATTTCGCGCCAGGATTGCCGAGGCCGGTGAGGAGGATCATGGGGCCCGTCTAGCCTATCCGGCGGGTCGGGTGAAGGTGTCGGGACGCCTCCGGCCCGGGCGGGAGATCCGCCTCGAAGGGACTGGGATCGACCCGACGCGGGGCCTTTGGCCTTGAGTCCACGCCGGGAAGCCCGGTTCGCCTGTCTGGCGCCGGGGCGAAACGCGACGAATGTGCGCCTCGTCCCGGAAAAAAGGCCCCCGGGTTACCGGGGGCCTTCGCAATCCTCGGATCCGCGAAGAGATCAGGCCTCGGCGCTCTCCTCCTCCTCGGCATCGGTGCCGGAGGAGCGCAGGCCCGAGGGGGCGGTGATGTTGGCGATGACGAAGTCGCGGTCGATTGTGGCCTTCGACCCTTCGGGCAGGGTGACGCTGGAGATGGTGATGGTGTCGCCGATCTGCAGGCCGGTCAGGTCCACGGTGATGCTCTCGGGGATGTCGCCCGCGGTCACGATGAGCTCGACCTCGGGCCGGACCACGGTAAGGACGCCGCCGCGCTTGATGCCGGGGGCGGCGGCGTGGTTCTGGAAGTCGACCGGGATGAAGAGCGCGACCTTGGACGTCCGGCGCAGGCGCATGAAGTCGGCGTGGGTCGGCAGGTCCTTGACCACGTCGCGCTGCACGTTGCGGCAGATGACGCGCACGTCGTCCTCGCCCTCCACCTTGAGGTTGAAGAGCTGCGACAGGAAGCGGCCGGCGCGCAGACGCTTGAGCAGCATGTTGAATTCGAGTTCGATCGCCAGAGGCTCCTTCTCGCCGCCATAGACGACGGCGGGCACCATGCCGCGACGGCGGGCGTCGCGCGCGCCGCCCTTGCCGGTCCGTGCGCGCTTGTGCGCGACGAGATCGGGGGTTTCACCAGCCATGGGATGTTCCTTCTAGTTCCCGCACCCCGGTCTGTCCCCGGGGCCCGCTTTTCGAATGGGTCGGCTGTGGCGCCGCCCGATGAAGGCTGGCCCATAGCGGGGTTTGGCCCTTTTGAAAAGGGTCCGCGCGCGGATCAGACGCCGGGAAGGAGCCAGAGCCTGCCGTAGGGTGGGAGTGTGAGCGTGCCGTCCTGCGCAGGGGTCAGGGGCCTGTCGGTCAGCCGGTCTGTCAGGGGCAGGTCCGGCGGCAGCCCAAGCAGATGCGCGGGCACGGAGACGGGCGTTTCGGTGAAGTTGAAGACGCCCGTCAGCCGGCCTGTGTCGGCGTGGCGGTGAAACGCGAAGAGGCCGCGCGCGCCGGTGTCGATCACCTCCGTGGGCACGTCTCCGGCGAGTTCGGGTGTGGCCTTGCGCGCGGCGAGGATCGCGCGGACGCCCGCGTGGATGCGGCTCGGGGGGCTGCCGTCGCCAAGGGCGCGGACCGCGGCCCAGTCCATCGCGGGGCGCTGCATCCAGCGGCCGTCCTCGGCCTTGTCGGGGTCTTCGAGAAAACTGTGGTCGTTCATCAGGCCCAGCTCGTCGCCCATGTAGATGAGCGGCATGCCTCCGAAGCTGGCGATCAGGGCATGGCCCATCAGGATGCGCTCGATGGCGAGGCTGCCCGCCTCCCAGTCGTCGCGGTCCATCGCGTTCTCGAGCCCGGCGAGGGAGGCCAGCGTGCCGTTGGTGCGCCGGTCGCCGGTTTCCTCGTTGACCTGGAAATCCGCGCCGCGGGCGAAGGAGCCGGGGAACCGCCCGGCGTAGAAATCGGCGAGAAAGCCCCGGTGGCCCGGCCCGGTCATGCCGCCCACGGTCTCGGCGTCCTCCTCGGTGACGGCCCAGCCGATGTCGTCGTGGCAGCGCAGGTAGGTGGCGAACTGCGCGCGGCGCAGGGTCCGCGGGAAATGGTGGCCCAATACATGGGTCATGAGCTGGGTGTCGCGGGCGGCGAGGGCCGACCAGTACTGCACCATCAGCGAGTTGTGATAGGCAAGCTGCGCCTCGCGCCCGGTATGGCGGCCTGAGCCCAGGTAGGGGACGAGATCGCGGGGCGCCACGATGGCCTCCGCCTTGTGGATGACGGCGGGGGCGGCGATCCGGGTTGCCTGCACCAGAGTCTGCAGGATGTCGTGGACCTCGGGCAGGTTCTGGCAGTTCGTGCCCATGCGCTTCCACATGAAGGCCACGGCGTCGAGGCGGAACACCTCCACTCCCTGGTTGGCGAGGTGCAGGATCGTGTCGAGGATCGCGAGGAAGACCTCGGGGTTTTCCCAGTTCAGGTCCCACTGGAACTCGTTGAAGGTGGTCCAGACCCAGCCCAGCCCCTCGTACCGGGTGAAGTTGCCGGGCGCCTGGTCGGGGAAGACCTCCACCAGAGTGCGCTCATAGGCCTGCGGCGTCTCGGGCGTGTCGAAGATGCGATAGAAGGCGCGGTAATGGGGATCGCCCGCGCGGGCGGCCTCGGCCCAGGGGTGTTCCCTGGCGGTGTGGTTCAGCACGAGGTCGATGCAGGGGCTGATGCCGGCTGTGCGGAACTTCTGCGCGAGCCTGCGGAAATCGGCCATGGTGCCGAGCCGGGGGTCGATCTCGCGGTAGTCCATCACCGCGTAGCCGCCATCCGACAGGCCCGGGCGCGGCTTCAGCAGGGGCATCATGTGGGCATAGGTGACGCCGAGATCGGTGAGGTAGGGGATGTGGGTTGCCACGTCCTTCAGCCGCCCTGCGAAGCGGTCGACGTAGAAGACGTAGCCGACCATCCTTTCGGACAGGAACCAGTCGGGATCGAGGTCGCGTTCGAGATCGAGCCGGCGCAGGTCGGCGGGGCGTTCGGCCCGGTGCGTCTCCAGCAGGGTGCGCAGACGGTCGGGAAGGCCGCCCGCCATGGCGTCGGGATAGAGCCGGGACAGCGCGTCGGTGAGATCGCGCAGGCCGCGCTGCCAGCGCAGCTCGAACAGCTCCGCATCGGAGACCGCCGCGCGGCGGGGACGGGGGGATTGGGCCATGGATACCTCCGGTGCGGCAGTATCGCAGGCCGACGGCGGGGGGTGAAGGGGGCGCGCTCTTCCGGGAGCGGGCGGTCGCGCGGCGGGCGGCCTGACGTGGCCGCCGCGCCGGATCAGTTGGAGAAATCGCCCTCGAAGTCGCGCGGGATGTAGAGGATCTCGCGCCCGATTTCGGCAAGGTCGCGGTGGCCGCAGAGGGCCATGGAGAAATCCAGCTCCTTGTGGATCACCTCGAGCGCGCGGGTCACGCCCTGCTGGCCCATGGCGCCGAGGCCGTGGACATAGGCGCGGCCGATCCAGGTGGCTTTCGCGCCCATGGCGATGGCCTTGAGCACGTCCTGGCCGGAGCGGATGCCGCTGTCGAGGTGGATTTCGACATCGTCGCCCACGGCGCGGACGATCTGCGGCAGCATCCGGATCGACGAAAGCGCCCCGTCGAGCTGCCGGCCGCCGTGGTTCGACACGACGATGGCGTCGGCGCCGAGGTCGGCGGCGCGGCGGGCGTCCTCGGGGTCGAGGATGCCCTTCAGGATCACCTTGCCGCCCCAGAGGTCCATGATCCGCTTGATCTTGTCCCAGTCGAGCGCCGGGTCGAACTGTTCGGCGGTCCAGGACATCAGCGAATTGACGTCGGTCACGCCCTGTGCATGGCCCACGATGTTGCGGAAGGTGCGGCGGTGGGTGCCGATCATCTCCATCCCCCACTCCCATTTCGTCATGAGGTCGAGGATGTTGCGCGGGGTGGGCTTGATCCGGGTCGAGAGGCCGTTCTTGAGGTCCTTGTGCCGCTGGCCGAGGATCTGCAGGTCGAGGGTGATGACGAGGGCGGAGCAACCGGCGGCCTTCGTTCGGCCGATGAGGTTCTCGACGAAGGCCCAGTCCTTCATGACGTAGAGCTGGAACCAGAAGGGCGCGGTGGTGGATTTCGCCACGTCCTCGATGGAGCAGATCGACATGGTCGAGAGGGTGAAGGGCACGCCGAAGCGTTCGGCCGCGCGCGCCGCCTTTATCTCCCCGTCGGCGCGCTGCATCCCGCAGATGCCCACGGGAGCCAGCGCCACGGGCATCTTCGTTTCGCTGCCGATCATCGGCATCGCGGTGGTGCGGTTCGTCATGTCCACGGCCACACGCTGGCGCAGGCGCAGCAGGTCGAAGTCGGACGAGTTCTCCCGGTAGGTCTGTTCGGTCCAGCTGCCGGAATCACAGTAGTCGTAGAACATCCTGGGTGTCCGCCGTTTGTGCAGGCGGCGCAGGTCCTCGATTTCGGTGATCACTGGCGGCATGGCCGGACTCCCCTGGTCCGATTGGTCATATGGCTTGACCAATACCCTGATTTCGGGGGCGTGCAATGCGTCATCTTGCAGATAGTACGACATCGCTCTATATAGTGCGACATCGTACTTAATTCGGAGCCCTGCACCATGTCCCTGTCCCGTCGTCAGACCCTCGCCCTCATCGGGGGCGGCACCATTGTCGCCGCCTCGGCCGCCCTCGGCCTCGAGGTCACCCGCCAGCCCGCCACCGCCGCAGCCCCCTGGGGCCGGGCGGGGGAATATGCCGACACGCGGATGCGGGCGCTGAGCTGGGCGATCCTCGCGCCCAATCCACACAACCGTCAGCCCTGGATGGTGGACCTGTCGGTGCCCGCCACCGTGGTGCTTTACGTGGATACCGACCGACTGTTGCCGCAGACCGACCCGTTCAGTCGGCAGATCGTCATCGGGCTGGGGTGTTTTCTGGAGTTGATGCGGATGGCGGCGCTGGAGGACGGGATCGCGGTGGAGACGGAGGTCTTTCCCGAAGGCGCGGACGCGGCGCGGCTGGATGGCCGGCCTGCAGCGGTCTGCCGGTTCCGCGAGACGGGGGCGGCCGCCGATCCGCTCTTTGCCCATGTGCCGGAGCGGCGGTCGCTGAAGGAGCCGTTCGACACCGCGCGCCCCGTGGCCGATGCGGCGCTGGAGGCGCTCCGCGCGGCGGCGCTGCATACGCAGGTCGGCGCGACCAACGATCCAGGCGAGGTCGCGGCGCTGCGGCGGCTGAGCCATGAGGCGCTGGAGGTGGAGATCGACACGCCGCACACCTTCAGGGAGAGCGTGGACCTGTTTCGCATCGGCCGGCGGGAGGTGGATGCGAACCCGGACGGAATCGACTTCACCGGCCCGGTGTTCGAGAGCCTGCGGCTCGCCGGGCTGTTCGACCGGCAGACGGCGGCGGATACCTCGAGCATGGCCTTCACCCAGGGCCGCGCGGCGGTGCTGGAGAATTGCGAGACGGCGATGGGCCATGTCTGGCAGGTCACGGAGGGCAATTCCCGCGCCGAGCAGATCGCGGCGGGGCGCGACTGGCTGCGGATCAACCTTGCAGCGACGGCGCTGGGCCTCGGGACCCAGCCGTTGAGCCAAGCCTTGCAGGAGTATCCGGAGATGGCGGGCCATTACGCGGCGATCCACGAGAAGCTGGCGCCCGGTGGCGGGACTGTTCAGATGTTCGCGCGGCTGGGTTATGGTCCGCAGGTGGGGCCGAGCCCGCGCTGGCCGGTGGAGGCGAAGATCATGGCATGACGGACGCGGGCACCGGGGCCGGGGGGGCAGGTGACACCGCCCTCTATTTCAGGCTGTTCAACGAGATCGGCATCCTGTCCCAGCTCAGCCGCGCGAAGCTGGAGACGGTGCTGCCCGAAGGGCTGATCCTGCCGCATTTCGCAGTGCTGAACCATCTCGTGCGGGTGGGCGACGGGCGGACTCCTCTGGAGATCGCGCGGGCGTTTCAGGTGCCCAAGACCTCCATGAGCCACACGCTCGCGGGGCTCGAACGGGCGGGGCTGGTGCGGCTGGGGCCGAACGAGAAGGACCGGCGGTCGAAGCGGGTCTGGATCGAGCCCGAGGGGCGGGACCTGCGGGAGCGCGTCGTGGGGCTGATGGGACCGCTTCTGGGCGGTTTCACCTCGGCCTTTCCGCCGGAGCGGGTGGCCGAGGTTCTGCCGCTGCTCGAGGAGATGCGCGCCTGGCTCGACGCCGAGCGCGAACTCTAGCTGCCGCCACCGTGGTCCATGTGCCCATGGTTCATGGTGCCGTGGTCCATCGCGCCGTGCCCCATGTCCTCGGGCATGCGCTCCTGGTCGACGGGGATCTCGACGACGATATCGCCAGCGGTCTCGAAGGTCAGGGTGACGGTGACCGTATCGCGGGTCTCGAAGGGCGCGTTCAGACCCATGAACATGACGTGCCTGCCGCCGCGTTCCAGCAGTACCGTGTCGCCTGCGGGGATCTCGAAGCCCTCTTCCACATGGACCATCCGCATCACGTCGCCGTCCACGACATGGGTGTGCAGCTCCACCCGCGCGGAGGCGTCGGAGGTGGCGGCCATGAGGCGGTCGGGCGTGGTGCCGGTGTTCTCGATGACCATGAAGGCGGCGCCGGCCATGGTGTTGGAGGCCCGGGCGTAGGGATCGTGGATCTCGATCACCGGCTCGGCGAGGGCGGGACCGGCGATGAGTGCGGCGAGGGCCGCGGCGGACAACATGGGACGCATGGCGTCTCTCCTGATGGATTCGGATTGTCTCGGGGCGTCGGGTCAGGCCGTCGGAGGCGGCGCCCGGGCACGTGGCGCGAGAGGCGTGTCAGAAGGCGCTGGCTGCACATGGATCGCGACGCGGAGGCGCAGCGGGGCGGGTACAGGGGTCGCCACCGGATCGGGGGCCACAACGCCGGCGAGCGCGTGCAACGCGCAGTCGGGGCAGATGTGGGGCGCCTCGACCGGCTGGCCCGTGGCATCGACCTTCACCGTCACCAGCTGGCCGCCGGAGCAGATCACGATCTCGCCCGCGACCATGACATGTCCGCGCGCGGAGGCAAGGCTCTGCGAGGTCAGGGCGACAAGGAGCGCGAGGGCGAAGAGACAGGCAGACCGCATGGGAGACGGTCTACCCCGGCGCGGCGCCGGCCGAAGCGTGACAAAAAGGCCCGCCGCCGTCAGGCGCGGGCCTTCTCCGACAGCTTGCGCGGGAGTCTCAGGCGGTCTGACCCGCCTTGGCGATCTCTTTCTTCACCTTGAGCGCTGCGGGCGACAGCTCCGCCTCCTTGGCGCGGGCCAGATAGGCGTCGAGGCCACCGCGGTGGTCCACGGTGCGCAGGGCGGCCGAGGAGACGCGGAACTTGAACGTCTGGCCGAGCACCTCGGATTGCAGCGACACGTCCTGCAGGTTGGGCAGGAAGCGGCGCCGGGTCTTGTTGTGGGCGTGGCTCACGTTGTTTCCGGAGACGGGGCCCTTCCCGGTCAGTTCACAGCGGCGCGACATTGGCTGATCCTCATCATCTGGGCTGGCGGCGAAGGCGCCAAACTGAGAAGGGCGCCACCGGGCGCCCCGAATTCCATGAAGGCGCTGGCTAGGCGATGGTCCGGGTGCTGTCAAGGGTCCGCGGGAGCGCCCGGGCCGAGCATCTGCTCGATCAGGAGCCGCGCGGCCGCGGCGGGTGTCTCCTCGCCGCGCTCCACCCTGCGCGCGAGGTCCGCCATGAGGCCCCGGACGGGTTCGCGCCGCAACCGGGCCAGCAGGGCCTGGCGCACTTCCTCCTCGAACCAGTGCACCGCCTGTTCGGCACGCGACCGGGCGAGCCAGCCGCTCTCCCGGCGTTTCTGGTGGAGGGTGCGAATCTCCTGCCAGGCGGTCTCGAGCCCGGTGGTCTCGATCGCGGAGACGCACATCGCCTTGGGAAAGCCCTCGGGGTCCTGGGGGCGCTTGCGCAGGAGCCTCAGGGCACCGGAGTAATCCGCGCAGGTGCGCAGGGCCTGGGGGCGCAGGTCTCCGTCGGCCTTGTTGACGAGGATGATGTCGGCGATCTCCATGATGCCGCGCTTGACGCCCTGCAGCTCGTCGCCGCCCGCGGGCGCCAGCAGCAGCAGGAAGAGGTCGGTCATGTGCGCGACCTGGGTCTCGGACTGGCCCACGCCCACGGTCTCGATCAGCAGCACGTCATAGCCCGCCGCGGCGCAGAGATGCGCGGCCTCCCGCGTGCGCCGGGCGACGCCGCCCAGCTCCGACTGGGAGGGCGAGGGCCGGATGAAGGCGGCGGGGTCCCGCGACAGGTGCTCCATCCGGGTCTTGTCGCCGAGGATCGACCCGCCCGAGCGCGCGGACGAGGGATCGACGGCCAGCACCGCCACCCGGTGGCCTTGCCCGGTCAGCATCAGGCCAAAGCCTTCGATGAAGGTCGACTTGCCCACGCCCGGCGTACCCGAGAGGCCGATCTTGAGGCAGTCCTCGGGCTCGGGTACGGCTGCGAGCAGGTCGAGGGCCGCGGCACGATGGTCCGCCCGTCCGCTCTCGACGAGGGTGATGGCGCGCGCCAGCGCGCGGCGGTCTCCCGATCGAAGTCGGGCGGCGAGGTCGTCGGTCCCGGTCATGCCGGGCGGTATGGGCGCGGCGGCTGCGGCTGTCCAGAGCGGCGGACACGCCCGGTCGGGCCGGCCCCAACGGCTGCGGGGGACCCGGGATCCCAGTGCGCGGACGGTGCGGGATCGGCGCTGTCGGACCGCCCCCGGCGGGAGCATTTGCGGCCGGATGAACGGGGGGTTCTGCCCCGCTGCCAGGGGGGGCGGCGGGCGCGAGAGCGGCGGGATCGGGCGGTTGCGGGGGCCGGGGTGCCCCGTGCCGGGTCCGGGATCGCCTTCGGCGGGACTATGGTCAAGGGTCGGATTGCTTTTCTTTACAAAGAAGAAGACCTGTACCGTCGGCTCCGTCCCACGTTTCTGTCCATGTTGCAGATGCCGCGCCAACGGCACATCGCACACCGTCGTGCGCACGAATGCGACACCGCCCAACTGGAAACAGAGCCGGCAGCAGTGGACGCACAGATGATCACCATGACTTGCCACGTGCCGAAACCGGCCACAGAGCTTCGACCACATCACCCCGGATCACCACATACCAGTCGTGCAGGTTGCAGGTCGGGTCGCAATGGCCCGGAACGAGACGCACCCGGTCGTTCACCTTCAACACGTCCCCGGGATCGCTGATCTCTCCGTGTTCGTCCGACGCACGGATCATCGACATCTCCGGATGGCCGAAAACGTCGGCCAGTCCGGTATCGACGGCCTGCACCTTGATCCCTGCATCCGTGACGGCATGGCCGGGGCGCACCTTGCTCATGACGCCGGCGAGGACGAAGAGGGCATTCTCGAAATCCGAGATCGGCGTCCCGTCTTCGTCCAGCACCTTCTGATAATCGGCGTCCATGAAGGCGTAGGACCCGCATTGGAGCTCGTTGTAGACCCCCGACGTGCCCTCGAACCGGAACGTGCCGGTCCCGGCGCCGCCGACGATCTCGCAGGCGAACCCCGCCTCCGCCAGATCGTCGACGACCGAACGGACCATCGACACGGCATTCTCGATCGTGGCCTTGCGCTGCGCATGATCGCGGATGTGCTGGGCCGCACCCTCGTACGCCTGCAGCCCGGCGAATCGCAGTCCCTCGGCCGCCGCAACGGCCTGCGCCATCGCGATCACGTGGGGGCCCGGAGGAACACCGCACCGGCCGGTGCCGCAGTCGATCTCCACCAGCACGGACAGCTCAGTGCCGTGGCGCTGCGCCGCCTCCGACAGCCCGGCCACGTTGTCGATGTCGTCGATGCAGACCGTCACGCGGCATCCCAGCTTCGGCATCCGCGCGAGCCTGTCGATCTTCGCGGGATCGCGCACCTGGTTGGACACGAGGATGTCCGTGATGCCGCCCCGCGCAAAGGCCTCGGCCTCCGACACCTTCTGGCAGCAGACACCACAGGCCCCGGCCGCGATCTGCAGCCGCGCGACGTCCACCGACTTGTGCATCTTGCCATGCACCCGGAGCCGGACACCCATGTCGTCCGCGAGGGCCTGCATCTTCGCGATGTTCCGCTCGAGGGCCGCCGCATCGAGGATCAGCGCTGGCGTCTGGATTTCGGCTTCGGTCATTCCCGGTCTGGCCGGCGCGTCATAGCCGGGGTCGAGGGCGTCGGGGCTCATGGGCATGGCTCGCTATCCTGTTGGGGGTCCTGTTTCGGGTCGGGCCGGACGATCGGTTCCACCAGGCCGCCGAAGCCCTGGGGCTGCTCCGAAAGCAAGGGATGTGTCCGCAAGGCGGTCTCGTCCACGGGCGGGGGTGTGCCGCCGAGCATCGCGCTGAGATCCGCGGCCGCCTGGCGGAGTTTCAGCATGCAGGCCATGCGCGGCATCACGACCTTGCGCGACAGAAGATAGGGCATCGTCAGCGACGCCTGTGCCGCGCCGGTGTCGTCGCAGATGGGAAACCGCAGGTCGGTCACCCCGAGCAGCATCTCGCCATCGGCGACGTCGAAGCCCCGGCTGCGGATCTCGTCGATGCGCCGCTCGAGGTTGTCCGCCTCGCTGCGTCGGCCTAGCGCCCGATACTCGCCGAGATACCAGGCCTGCAGGTCCTTTGGCTGATAGGCGATCAGCAGCGGCCCCGACCCGCGCAGCGCCGCGTCCTCGGTCCCGATCCGGATCCGCACGCCAAGCGGCGCGGGACTATCGATCTGCAGCACGATCCTCAGGTTGAGCCCGTCCAGCATCGCCATGTGGACCGCCTGCCATGTCTCCTGGACCAGGGTGTTGAGCGATACCTGCGCCGCGAGATGCATCCGCCGGATCGCGGGAAACCGCATCGCCAGCTCCATCAGCTTCGGCGCCAGCACCAGACCTTCCTCCCGCGGAGACCTGTGCAGATATCCGCGCCGCTCCAGCACCACGACGATGCGATAGATCTCCTGCACGGACCGGCCAAGGAGCTGGGCGATCTGGCTGGGGGTCAGGGCATCGGACCGGTTGGCCAGAAGCTCGAGGACATCGAGCCCCTTCTCGAGGGCGGGCGCCGAGTAGGATGGCTTCCTCGTCGATTTCTTTGCCTCTTGGACTGTCTTGGTCATTGCTCTTCCCCCGTCTTCTTCTTCGCCCCGTGAAGGCGTGGACGGAGGTCCTCTACATCAAGGTCAACCATCCCGCACCCGCGCAGCGCAGGAGCGGGACCGGCTCGCCGGGCACCTCCTGCCGTAGGGGCATGGCAACAACCTCCGAGGAGTCCCATCCGGCGCACAGCAGGTGATCCTCCGTGACGAGAAGATGCTGGGGCCAGAAGGTCAGGGAGTCGGTCTCCGAAACCAGCACAGGAGTCGGTCCCGACACATCGAAGGTGGAAATCGTATCGTAGCCGCGATTGGCGAAGTAGACGTGGCGCCCGGAGGCGGACCGCTTGATGTCGCCCGGATAATTGCGCCTGTGCCGCGTGCGCGCGGGGCCCGAACGCTCCGTGCCGGGCACGCAGGCCCAGTCCTCGAGCGGCGCGCCGGGTGCGCCCAGGACGAGGGACGAGCCCAGTTCGCCGCTGATCGCGAGGCGCCCGTCCGGAAGCACCACGGCGTGTCGCGGCCCGGTTCCCGGCGGAACTGCCGTGATGCGGCGCGGCTCGAACGCCGCGGCGCCGGATTTCGACGGGTCGTAGTCGAATTCGCGAACACAGTCGGCGCCGAGGTCGATCACGACCAGACGGCCCTGGTGAAAGAACGCCTGATGCGGATGCGCCGCGTCCTGCCTGTCAGGGTCCGGTCCCCTGCCTTCGAGGGGGATGGTCTCGACCGGCCCGTCGAAGGCGCCGTCCTCGGTCAGCCTCTGGATCGCGAGCGCGCTTGACGGATAGTTGCTCACAACCAGCAGACGCCCGTCGGGGTCGATGGCGATGTCGCAGGGCTCTCCGCCCTCGCTGGGTTTCCTGCCGACGGGGACCGCCCCATGGCCCTCGACGCGCCAGCCGTGCAGAACGCCCTCCGCGATCCCCGAAACGCCGTAGACCATGGACAGCGACGGGTGCCGGACCAGGGCCGCCAGCTGGTCGACCTCTGCAAGCTGCGTGCCGCCCCAGGCGCCGTCCGGCCCCCGGGCGAACCGATAGAGGCCATTCCTCTGCCAGCTCCCGCGGCTTGCGACCAGCAGGGTGGCCCCGAGGTTCAGAGTGGGTTCAGACATGTGACGCTCCTCCCCGGTTTTGCGTCTCAGACAAGGCGACCGACCACCCGACCCGCGTGCTGTCCGGTCAGGACCCCCGCGTCCATCGCGAAGACCCCGTTCACGAGGACATGCGCGATCCCGCCCGCCGCCTGTCTGGGTTCCGCATAGGTCGCCCGCGCCGTCACCTCCTCGGGCGAGAAGACCACCAGATCGGCCTTCATGCCCGGTGCGAGAACACCTCTGTCCGTCAGTCCGAGGCGGCACGCCGACCGGGATGTCATGTGGGCGATGGCCTCGGGCAGGCTCAGCACACCTTCGTCGCGCACATAGGTCTGCAGGATCGTCGGGAAGGTGCCCCAGCTGCGCGGATGCGGTCGGTCCCCGACCATGATCCCGTCGCTTCCGACGGTATGCCGGTGGTCCTGCATCAGACGCCTGACATGCTCCTCGATCCCCATGAACATGACGGCCGAGGCCGCCCTGTCCGTCGCGATCAGCAGGTCCAGCGCGAAGTCTGCGGGCTTGACGCCCATCCTCCCGGCGGCGGCGGCGAGAGAGCCATCCATGATCCACTCGAATTCAGGCGCGCCCGGGACCGAAGTGATGTGCAACTGGTCCCAGTTCACCGTCAGCCCCTGGTGACCGTCCGATCCGGTCACATCCAGCGCCTGGATGATCCGGGCCCGGGCCTCGGGGTCATGCAGCCGGGCCATCTGCTCCTCGCCCGATCCGGCCAGCGCCCAGCCCGGCAGTTGCGACAGGAGCGTCGTCATCCCGGCGAGGTAGGGATAGCTGTCGAAGCTCAGGTCCACGCCATCCGCCTCGGCCGCGTCGAAGGCCGCGAGCAGTTGCGGCAGCTTGCCCCGGTTCGGCTCGAAACTCAGGTGGCAATGGGCCAGATGGAGAGCGACCCCGGACCGTCTGGCGATCTCAAGGCACTCTCCATATCCACCCAGCGCGTCACTGCCGTAGTTGCGATGATGCGGCGTGAAAAACCCGCCGTATTCGGCCACCACCTTGCAGAGCTCCACGAGCTCTTCGGTGTCGGAATAGAGCATCGGCACGTAGGTGAGGCCGGTCGAGAGCCCGCAGCAGCCCTCGTCCAGCGCCCGGCGCAGGATCGCCTTCATCTGCTCGATCTCGTCTGTGGTCGCGCGGCGCGGCTCATTGCCCATGACCAGCATCCGGATCGTTCCGTGCGGAGCGAGATAGGCGCAGTTCGTCGCGACATTGCCATCGAGCCGGGCGAGGTAATCCGCCACGGACCGCCAGCTCCAGTCGAAGCCTTCGGGATCGTCGTTCCAGCCCCTGATCTGACCGCGCAGTTCAAGGAGCGTCTCGTCCGTGACGGGCGCGTAGCTCAGCCCGTCCTGCCCGAGAACCTCGGTCGTCACGCCCTGCGTCAACTTCGCCGCGTGGTCCGGGTCGGCAAGGATCTGGAGATCGGAATGCGTGTGCATGTCGATGAAGCCGGGGGCGATCGCCGCACCGGAGATGTCGATGACGCGGTCGGCGGTCAGGCCGGACGGCCCCTCGGTCACGTGGGTGATCGTGTCGCCCGTCAGCCGAACGTCACCGCGGAAGGGGGTCTGGCCGTGTCCGTCGAGGATCAGACCGCCTGCGAAGAGAATGGATGTCGTCACTGTCCTTGTCTTTCGGATATTCGGGTCTCGGCCGGAACCGTGACGGTGGTGCCGGATCGGGCGCTGTCGTAGATCGCGTCGGTCACGGCGACCACATGGGCGGCGAGCGCGGAGGACAGGGCGACCGGCGCCGCCTGTCCCAGCGCACAGTCGATCAGCGCCTTTGTCGGCGCCGTCGGATCGTATTCACCCCGTGCCTCGAGCCCTCCGAACTCCTCGATCTCGCCGTCGGCGCGAACCAGCCGCAGGCGGTCGCCGACCGAGTTCAGAAGGATCTGTCCCGCCCCGCCATAAAGCGCCATGTGCCACTGCGGGCGCGCCATGTAGGGGTGGGTCGAGGCACAGGAGATGGCGGCAGAACCGCCTTTGCGGAACGTTGCGACGCTGGCGACATGCAGATCCATCCGTTGCCCCGGCGGATGCGTCTGGGCCGTGATCCGCTCGATCCGGTCGTCGAGGAGCCAGCAGATCAGCCCCAACTGGTGCGACATGGAGACAGCTGCCGCGCCGCCTCCGGACACGGAGGGGTCGGAATAGGTCGCGGCGTTGGTCTCTGCGCCTCCCCAGCCTCCGTCGGTGCCGCCCTGCAGCAGGGCGCGCGTGTTCACCGCGAGGTGCATCGCAAGGTGTTCGACGGGGCCGACTTCGCCCGCCTCGATCAGGCGGCGGGTCAGGCCGAAGATGGGGCTTGCGGGCCAGCCGAAGCCGATGAGGAGGACCTTTCCGCAGCGTGCGGCGGCCTCGTGCATCCGGCAGGCGGCGGCGTGACTGGTGGCAAATGGTTTCTCGACAAGCACGTGCGCTCCGGCCTCCAGTGCCGCGACCACCATCTCCTCATGGGCGACAGGCGGGCTCGAGACGACGGCGATGTCCGGACCAAAGGCCAGCGCCTCGCGCCAGTCGGTCAGGCCCTTCGTCCGGAATTCCGCCGCCAGCCCGGCGGCTCGGGCTCGATCCGGGCTCGACAGCGCCAGAAGATCGACGGATGGATGGGCGGCAAGGCCCGGAAGGTGGCTCGCCTGGGACCACGCTCCGGCGCTGAGGACGACGGCCCCGACACGGCTCATTTGCTGACCCCCTGGGCCAGTGCGCCGACCACATGGCGCTGGAACAGCAGCACCAGCAGGATGGGCGGGATCATCGACATGACCGTCGCCGCCGCCAGCGCGTTCCAGTTGAACTGCTGCACAGACTGGAACCCCGCCAGAAGCGGCGGCACCGTCAGCTGGTTGGTCATCACGAGGGCATAGAAGAACTCGCTCCACGCCTCGAGGAAGATCAGGACGCCGGCGGCGACGAGGCCGGGCCGGGCAATGGGAAGCACGATGATCCACAGGGTCATCAGCCGGGAGGCGCCGTCGATCTTCGCCGCCTCCTCGATCTCCCGGGGCAGCTGGTCGAAGTAGTTCTTCAGGACCATGATCGCCAGGGGCAGCGTGAAGACATTGTAGCTGATGATCAGCGCATAGGGCGTGTTGAGCAGATCGGTCAGGCGGAAGGCCACGAAGAACGGCCCCACTATGGCAAGCCCCGGAATGACACGCGTCGCGATCACGGTCATCTCGAATGTGCGCGAGCCGCGGAACGGATATCTGGACAGACCATAGGCCGCGATGCCGGCGATCGTCAGGTTCAGCACCACGAGGACGGTCGCGACCAGCAGGCTGCTCCAGATGGCCGGTATCAGTCTCGATCCGAGGTCAGTGCTGCCGATCCCGGCCCCGCCCGTGTTGCCGGTCAGGACGGAGACATAGTTCTCGAGCGTGATGTTCGGCGGGATGATCGGGAAGGGCTGCCGGCTGAACTCCTGCGCCGTCACGAGGCTGGACGCCACGAGATACCAGACGGGCAGCAGGATCCACAGCGCGAACACCGCGACGCCCAGATAGACGGCGACGGTGGCCCAAGGCGCGCGGCGCAGCCCCGGTGCATAGTCGCCCTGTCCGAAGATCGCCATCAGTACTCCTCCTTCTTGTAGAGCAGGGCGACGGTCAGCAGCCCGCCCATCAGCGAGGCGAGGGCGAGCAGCACGGCGAGGGTGGACCCGATGCCGATATTGGCCGCCCCGAACATCTGTCTGTAGATCAGGAAGCCCAGGACCTGGGTCGCATCCCCGGGTCCGCCCTGCGTCATGGCAAAGACGATGTCGAACTGCAGGAACGCGTAGATGATGTTCAGGACGAGGACGGTGATCACGACCGGACGCAGCCAGGGCAGCACGATGTGGCGGAAGCGTTGCACGGCTCCCGCCCCGTCGATCGAGGCCGCCTCCTTCAGCTCCCCCGGCAGGGTCTGCAGGCCGGCGAGGAACAGCAGGCCCGAAAAGCTCGCCTGCCGCCAGACCGCCGCGATGACGACCATCGGCAGGGCGAGGTCGGGGTCGGCAAGAAACTCGATATAGTCGTCGATCAGACCGATCTGGAACAGGATCGAGTTCAGACCACCCACCGATCCGTCAAGAAACCACTTCCACAGGATCCCGATCACGAGCCACGGCGTCGCCCATGGCACGATGAGAAGCGCACGCGCGACGCCGCGACCGATGAACCTCTGGTTCAGCAAGAGCGCCATGGCGAGACCGATCAGCGTCGACAGAACGACGAACCCGACGGAGAACCAGAGCGTGACGCTCACCGACCGCCAGAAAGCGCGCGCCTCGAAGACCGTGCGGTAATTCTCGAAGCCCACGAACGGCCCGAGGCCGCGACCGTTGGCCGGGACGTTGTGCAGGGAATAGACCACGGTCAGCAGGGTCGGAAACCCGAGAAGGATCAGCAGAAGGACCGCTGCAGGCGCGACCATCCTGCTGCCGAACCGGGCATCTGACCTTGAAAGTGCGTCAGGGATACTGGACATCGGTCCTCTCGCGCCGCGCAGGCACCTTGCGACGATGGCGCCGGCCGGGCGCAGGTCCCGGCCGGGCCGACTTAGTCAGAGACTGGAGCCGCGCTGAGCGGACCTGACGGCATCGGCCAGCGCCGAGACCGTCCCTGCCGGGGTTTCCTGACCCAGAAGCAGCATGTGGATGATGTCGCCGACCCGAAGCTGGAAATCCGGATACCATGGCATGGTGCGCGCGGGCACGACCTTGGAGCCGGTATCGAAGGTCTGCGACAGAAGATCGAGATCGTAGTAGTCCGGGAAGGTCGCCACGATATCGGGATCGGTGAAGAAGTTGGCGTAGGGCGCCGCAAGCCCCGCGGCCTGGGCCCATTCCTTGAACACGGTGAAGCTGCCGTCCGTGTCCTTCCAGCCGTAGTATTTCATCAGCTCCCAGGTCGCGTCCCGTTTCGCCTCGTCCAGCCCTGCGCCCATCTGCAGCACCTCGCCGATCTGCAGGGTGAAGTCCGCACTGGGGGCGGCCATGGTCACGTCCGCCGAACTCGGCCCCTCGAGACTCCGGATCGAGGTCAGGAAATAGTGATGCAGCACGAAGAAGGCCGCATTGCCGTTGGCCATCTCGGCCGACAGCTTGCCCGGGTCGTCGGTCAGCAGGGACTGGGGAGCGAGGCCGTCCTGGTACATGGCCTGCCACCATTCGAAGACGCCCTCGGTCGCCGGATCATCGGCAAAGATGGGTTCTCCGGCCTCGTCGAATGCCTCGATCCCGGCGTTCAGGAGATAGGTGTGCAGGTATTCCTCGCAGAACTCCTTTACCCAGTAGGCAACGTAGGGCGACTCCGCGATGCCCGCATCGCGGATCGCGGCGGAGGCGTCATAGATCTCCTGAAGCGAACCGGGCACTGTGTCCACACCGGCGTCCGCCAGCATCTTCTGGTTGTAGTGCAGCATGTGCACCGCCGAGAAATACGGAACCGAAATGATTGTCCCGTCCGGGGTCACATGGCGCGACCGCGCACTCTCGAACATGTCGGCCATCATGTCGTCCACGCCCGGCAGACCGTTCAGCGACGCGGCCCAGTCCTGATCGTGGAACCTCTGGGAATTGTAGGCGAAGTTGTAATACATATCGATGGTCTCGCCGCCCCGAAGCCGGGTCTGCAGCGCGGCCGAATAGCCGAGGTTCGGAATGATCGAGACATCGACCTCCGGATTGCCGGCCGCCGTCCAGGACGACACCAGCCTCTGGATCGTGTCGGGCTGAAAATCCCAGCCCAGCATCGCGATCGGCGCCTCCTGCGCGAGGGCCCGGCCGGCGAGGCCGGACCCCAGTCCCGCAGCCAGCGCCGTCGCCCCGCCCATCCGCAGGACGCCACGGCGGCTCAGTTCAGTCGTTCGAAAACGCATTTTGGTCATCGCTCTCTCCTGTTGGTCAAAAAAGTGCCGCAGATGTCGGCAGGTCTGGTCGGTTCACCCGACTCGTGTTGACAGGTTAGATATCCGTTTTTTAAGTATCAACTTAAACTTGCCATGATGAAAAAGGCGGTCCGGGCTGCCCCGACAGACGCGTCGACGGACGAGCCATGCATCCGACAGCGAAGGTCAGGAACCTGAATGGGATCGATCGAAATCCGCGCGGCGCGAAAGTTCTACGGCGCGAACCAGGTCCTCCACGACGTCGACTTCGCCATCATGGACGGGGAGTTCATCGCCCTCGTCGGTCCGTCGGGATGCGGAAAATCGACCCTGCTGCGGATGATCGCCGGCCTCGAGAGCATCTCGGGCGGCGAGATCGTGATCGGCGGCAAGGTGGTGAACGACCTGTCTCCGAAGGACCGGGACATCGCGATGGTCTTTCAGAACTACGCGCTTTACCCCAGCATGACGGTGGCGCAGAATATGGGCTTCGCGCTCCGCATGGCCAAGGCGCCGAAATCTCAGATCGATCGCAGCGTCGCCCGCGCCGCGGAGATCCTTGGCCTCGAGGACCTGCTGGACCGGCTTCCGCGCCAATTGTCAGGCGGTCAGCGGCAACGCGTCGCCATGGGCCGGGCCATCGTGCGGGATCCGCAGGTCTTTCTCTTCGACGAGCCGCTGTCGAACCTCGACGCCAAGCTGCGCGTCCAGATGCGGGCGGAGATCAAGTCCCTGCATCAGCGCCTGACGACGACCACGATCTACGTGACGCACGACCAGATCGAGGCCCTGACGATGGCGGACCGGATCGTGGTCATGCGGGCGGGGCACATCGAGCAGATCGGAACGCCGCTCGACCTCTATGACAGCCCTGTCAACATCTTCGTCGCCGGGTTCATAGGATCGCCCGCGATGAACCAGCTGCGAGGCAGGATCCTGGTCGATGCCTCGGGAGCGTCATTCGACTCCGGCCATGCCGTCACGTCTCTGCCGGGCTATGAAGGCGGACCGGTCGAGGACGCCATTCTCGGAATCCGACCGGAGCACATGGCCATCGCGGAGCATGGCTTCGCCGCGCATGTCCGTGTGGTCGAACCCACCGGCTACGAGACCCTGGTCTACAGCAGTCACGGGGATCAGCAGATCGTCATGCTTTTGCATGAACGGGTCGACCTGAAGCCAGGGCAGCCGCTTCACGTCAGACCGACAGGCGATGTTCACCTCTTCGATGGCGGCACGGGCGCGAGGATCACGACATTGCGATCGTGAGTGCACTGTCACCGGGCGCCGGGGCAACAGACCAGTGGCCACGGGCGACATCTGCGCGACGCCGGGCTGGTGACCTTCCGGGACGGCCGTTTGGCGTTTCACGATCATGCCGGCTGTTGAAGCGTGCCGGGTTCGATCCCTCCTGTCCGGATCAGATCGGATCGCCGCTGAAATGAAAGGGCCGCCCTACGAAAAGTCAGACGGCCCCGGCTGGTCAGGTCAGACGGCGGAGATTACGCGAGCGCGTGGGTCGCTGCGTCGAGTTCCTTGTTCGTCTCGGTGTCGTTCTTCGCCGTGTTTGCCTTCTCGGCGGCCTGGTAGTGCTTCAGGGCCGCGTCCTTCTTCGGGCCGGCGGGCGCCTTGTCCCACGCGGCTTTCACGGAGGTCATCTTCTCGGCGGTCTTGTTCTGTTCGGGAGTCATGTGGATTGTCCTTTCATGGACATTCCGAGAAACAAAAAACGTGGCTGCGTGCCGATTTCTCGAAAGTGGCACGACCGCACGCGTCCTGGGTACCGGAAAGAAATGCCGCCGAATATTCGGACGGCACAGGCCAACTAGCCGACGCCGAGCCCCTGTCGCACTGACGCAGGTTAGTCCCGAGACGATCGCCGGAATGATCTGGCCGAGGGCAGGACGATGCAGAGGTCACTCGCCCATGCCGGACGATCCGCCGAACATGATCCAGGCCAGGACAAAGAGCGCAGCGGCGATCACCCAGATTGTGCCCGATGTGAATGGGACGCCGATCTTCGCTGCGGCGCCGGAGCTGCCGGGACGCGCGGCCCCCGCGGGAAGCAGACGGGTGAGGTCCCGCCCCACCGATCCGTGGCCCTGCCCAAGCGCGGGCACGTCGCGCACGCGCGCCAGCAAAAGGCCGAACCGTGTCGCCGCTCTCTCCGGGCCCAGCGCGGCAAGTTCCGCCGCCTCCGCCCATGGGTCGAGGTTCAGGCGCGCCAGAGCCGACAGGACGGTCACTGTGCTGCCCTCGCTGTCCTCGCCGACGGAGGCGTAGAGAAAGGGCTCGAACTGGGGCGGGTTCGGGTTGAGGATAGTCGCTTTGGCCATCGGTGTCCTGCTCCTCGGTCAACGGGTTGCTCCCGGTCGCCCTGAATCGTCCCGGACGACGGATTGCCAACGACGCCGGGCGACGACGTTCCCGATACCAACACCCCTATCCGCAGGCCGGCCCCTGCGCGCTGACGCAGGTCAGTGCCGCGAGGCTGTTCTCGGGTTGGTCCTGGAGCCGAGGCCGCTGCCGCCCGCGGACCCGTGAGCCGACGACCGGGACTAACCTGCGTCAGCGCCGGACGGCGTGTGCTGCCATACAAGAAGGTCCGGTCTTTCGATTCTGCGCGCAGCGAAGCCGATCGGTGGATTGCCGGAACGAGCAACGAGCGGTTCTCCGCGCCGCAACGGTCTGGTGAACTGCCCGCCGGCATCGACTGCGTCATCCGGGAACCGACCTCGAACGGTGGATGCTCGCCCATGACAGGGTTCCGGAAGCCCCGATGCCCGCATGGACTGCAGGAGAGGGAGAGGGCCGGGAACGAACGCGACCACCGCGACCGCGGATCATGCGGGGGACTTCAGTCGCGCCGCGATGCTCCTCAGGGGCGGTCGCGCGCCCAACGCGCAGGAGCCTAAGATGACCGACACCAAACCCGGGCCGCCGAGGCGCGGCGGAGAACAGGGGTCTTCCATGGACCGGCAGGCGAGTCGAGATTGGGTTCAGGTGCGCGAACGAAACGGCATCTGGGAGGTGCGGGTCGACGGCGTGTTTCACGGGGACTACCACCAGAAGGAACATGCCCTTGCCGCCGCAGCCGTGGTCAAGAAGTCAACACGATGAACGGGAGCACCCAACCGACAGTCCCGCAGGGCTTCGTCCGCTCCTGCGACGGATATCCGAGCGACATCGGTGAGCGTCGGCCACATCCGCAAGCGACTTCGCCGTGTGAAAGGAAGTCTTCCCTTCTGGAGAAGGGCACGAGTTCGATCCGAGGACCAACAGGCCGCGGTTGCGGAACGTCTGATCGGGCGCGGCCGCGATGCGGCTGACGTCGCTTGAGCCAGACATCCGGGCAGAACGCGGTGCCCGAATTCAACGTGCGGAGGACTGAAGCGGGCCGACTGTCCTTGGCTTCCCTGGCGATGCGCCATCGTAAATCGGGTCGCCGATCCCCATATGGTCTGTACCGATCCCAGGCATCCCGATCCGTCATGGACGAGGTGTCGGCACCGGCCATCAAAGGATCAATGACATGTCCTTCAAGGACCTGACCGCAAGGGCGGTTGCCGCAATGAAGCCGAAGCCTGCGGAACCCTCCAAGATCCCGGCAAATGCGAGCGAGCCCAAGACCGCCGGCAAGGAAGCGCCCGCGACATCCAAGACATCCTGAACTTTGCACGGACCCCGCGCGCCCTTCTCAGGGGCGGAACGGATACCTCGCGTCGACAATGGAAAGGATCACTCGAATGGACGACCTGACGAGCAAGACCATTGCGGTTTTTTCCAGACCTTTCGTGGTTCCGGGGTTCGGCGAAACGCTGCCCGCGGGGGAGTACGACATCGAAACCGAGCTGGTTTCGCCTCGGGACCACCTTGATCCCGAAGCCTGGAAAGCCTCCGTCCACGTGAAGCTTCATCCCCGGACATCTCATCCCGGACTTGCGCGGACCCTGACCGTTTCCCTTGCGGACCTGGACCATGTGCGGGCACGCGACAAGCTGACGGGGAGGGGGTTGTCCGATTTCCTCCTCGAGGAGATGCTGGCTGATCCCATGGTCCTTCTTCTGATGAAGGCCGACGGGGTTTCCGAGGCGCATCTGCGGCATCTCTACTCCGGGCGCGGGAGGTCTGATTCCGAACCGGACGGGCCGGGGTCGGCGACGGCGACCCAGGGGGCGCGGGAGGAGGCGTCGATCCGGGCCGCCGAAAACGAAGGGATGCCGTCGAGATCTGACGCCTTGTTGCGGGCGCGCGGCCGCCATCCGGCGGGGCCGATCTGATGCCGGACAAGGTCGTTGCCGAGGGTGCCATGCCGGACATCGCGACCGAAAGGGCCCCGCGCGACGTTCCGCAAGAACGCCACTGCCTGCGGTGCGAAGCTTCGTTCTGGAGCGAAGGTTTCGGAGAGCGGGTCTGTCGGCGCTGCAAGGGGTCGAACGCCTGGCGAAACGCCGTGCCCGTCGCCCCCGGCTCGTCGCGCCGTCGCTGACGCGCATCGACGGGCATGCCGCCTTACTCGAACCGCACTGGACCCCGTTTTGGCCTGCCTCGACATCGTTCACACGACGACCTACCGATACCGTCAGGCGGTCTCTCTCGGACCGCACAGGTTCATGTTGCGTCCTCGCGAAACGCGGGACCTGCGCCTCTTGTCGCACGATCTGTCGATCACTCCGGCGGCAACCGTGACCTGGGCGCATGATGTGGCCGGCAATGCGATCGCCACCGCCGTCTTCGACAGTCCGACAGATCATCTGGTGATCGGAAGCCGCGCGAGCGTGGACCTGACCGCGCCGGCATGGCCGGTCTTTGCCATCGCGGCCTCGGCCAGCCAGTATCCCTTTTCCTACGCCGCCGACGAATGGACGGACCTCGGTGCGTTGACGGTGCCGCACTACGACGACGGCGAGGGCAGCCTGGCCCGATGGATCGAGGGCTTCGTCATGGCGCGCCCAACCGATACGCTGTCTCTGCTGAAGGACATCAGCAATGGCGTGTCCGCGCAGATCTCCTACCAGAGCCGGGATGACGAAGGCACGCAGTCGCCGATCGAGACCCTCGACCGGAGATGGGGCTCGTGCCGCGATTTCGCGGTCCTGCTTGCAGAGGCCGCCCGCCGTCTCGGGCTGGGGGCCCGCATCGTCTCGGGCTACCTGTCCGATCCCGAAACAAGCCTCGTCGGGTCGGCGGGCTCAGGATCCACTCATGCCTGGGTCGAGATCTTCTTGCCTGGCGCGGGGTGGATTGCCTTCGATCCAACGAACCGGAGCGTCGGGTCCGGAAACCTGATACCCCTCGCCGTGGCCCGGAACATAGCGCAGGCCACGCCGGTCGCGGGCACGTTCCGCGGAACGGGCGCCGATCTGCTGTCGATGAAGGTCCTCGTCAGAGTGGAGAGCGCGTCGGGTCCGAAGAGGTCATCCTTGTTTCGCGAGGGCCAGGCGGGGCGGGGCTGACCACCACCGATGCTGCCGGGTGGCCCGGAGAGGTCTGTCCGGCGCTGCATGACGTGACGCGGGCACCGGCGCGGCGGCGCGCACGGGATCACGCCCGGGCAGGCACGTCCCGCGGCTGACGTCTGGCCAGACTCCTCAGCGCCCCCTCCAGCGTCTCGTCGATTTCCTCGCGTGCGGCCGTCTCGTCCTGAAGCTCTGTTGCCGAGGTCGCGAGGCGGCGCATCTGACGGATGCAGGCTTCCGTCATCGCGGGGCGACAGGCCCTGAGGGCCAGATCGCCGAGGATCTCGAGCGCGTGCAGCGTCACGGTGCGATCGGCGGCCACGTACTGGCGCATCTGGTCGAAGGAACGGTCCAGCATGTCCTCGAAGCTCACACGGCGGTAGAGCACCGGATCGTCGGGCCGGGCAGGCTGCGACGGCGCGCGCACGGCGAAGGCCATGAGACCCGCCCGCAGCCAGTTCAGGCACAGGATCGCGGTATTCGGATCGTTGATGCCCGGAGACAGGGCGCGGCCCAGCACCTCGACCAGCTGGTCGGACAGGAACGTCACGTCCTGCACGTCCGTCCGGTTCGAGCCCTGCGTCGTGCAGTCGCGAAGGCGCCGGACGAGGTCGTCGTCGCGCGAGGGGCATCGCGCTCAGGATGACCTGACCCTCCACGAGGAAGTCGCCCGGCCCATGGTGGAGCGTGATCTGCGTGTCGCGCGCGCGGGCAAGCTGCGTCAGGATCCCGATATCCACCTGCTGAAGGAAGCCCGCCGCCTCGGCCCGGCACACGGCGGCGTCCTCGTCCGGCGGAGAGGCGGTCCAGGTCCCGACATCCACGCGGTCGCCCTCCTCGTCCCGGCGACGGTCCTCCTCGTCGAGCATGGCGGTGACCGAGCGTTGCAGCTTCTGCCCGAGCAGCGCCGTAACGTTCATGATGTTGATGGATTCGGGAATGTGATGGATATAGCCGATCAGCGCCCCCACGGCCGCAAGCGTCAGCACCAGTGCAAAGAAGACGGAGATCTGCGGCACGAAGGCCTCCTCGGTCGACCGGGCGAGTTCGAGACGCGCATGCACCGTGCTCAGCACCGTGATGCAGTAGACGAAGGTCGCGACGAAGACGCCGAGGACGATCTGGTTCGTCCGGTCGCCCATGAAGTTCCCGATCAGGCGCGGCCCGTAGTTCGAGCTTGCAAAGGAAACCGCCACGATGGTGACCGAGAAGGCGACGCCCGCCACGCCCAGCGTCGCGCCCGCGAGCGTGGTCAGGATCGCGCGTGCCCCGTCGACCTGCGTTGCGCGCAGAAAGGCCACGGACCGCATCCAGTCGGTCCCGAGCAGCCCGTCGAGCCACGGCAGCAGGTAGCCGAGGATGACTGCCGACAGCGTCATCACGCTCGGCCAGAACCAGTAGTTCTGACGCAGCCCGATGATCCTGCGAAAGATGAAGGTGTGCATCCGTCACCCGGCGCAGAGTTTTTGGCGGTTTGCCAACGGGTTCATGCTGCCTTCGGCGTTCTGGCGCCGAAGACGCGTTGCCTCAGGGCGCGGAGCCTGCCGCGACGCCACCGTCGGGCAGGACGCTCGGGGTCGAGAAGGTCGTTCTCGCGCAGCAGCGCATCCTCGACCGCCCCGAAGTCCGGCGGCTCGAAGGGGATGAGCGAGCGACCGCGACCGCGCAGCGCCTCGATCGCGCCCAAGAGCGAGCCGTCCGCCGCCTCGACGGCGTCCTCGACTGCCTTCGCCGTCACGCCGAGATGCTCGGCCAGCAGCTCCGCCCGGAGGCCCGCGATGCGCGCCCGGAGGTTCGCCTCGCCGGGCGCGCCGGGCCGAGCCTCCACGGAGAGGTCGCATTCCGTGTCGAACCCGAGCGAGCGGTTGTTGAGGTTGGACGACCCCACCCGCATCAGCCGGTCGTCCATGATGACGATCTTCGCGTGGACGTAGATCGGGCATTCTCCCGCCGTTACGGGGGTGTAGATCCGGAAGCGGCCATGCACGTCGGCCTTGCGCACGATCTCGAGAAGCTGCGCACGGGCCGAGCCCATCGCCTTCTCCTCGAGCCAGCCCTGCGCCGACTCGGGGTTGACGATGACGAATTCGGGCCCGTCCGGCTCGGCCAGCCGCGCCACGATCGCCTCGGCCAGAAGGCGAGAGGCGAAATACTGGCTTTCGATGTAGAGTGTGCGCCGCGCGGCCGCGATGACGGCGAGATAGAGCGACTCGATCTCGTGGACCTCCTCGCGTCCCGCATGAGCCGGCATCGTGCGCGAGATGCCGACCTCCGTGTTCCGGAGCATCGTGTCGAGACCCTCCGGCCAGATCGGCGGCACGGTGGGCGGCGGCGCGACCGTCTCGCCGGTGGCATGCGCCCAGCGCGTCCGCGCGAGCTCTCCCAGGGCGCGCGCGGCGCCGCCGCCGACCGCGACCGTGGCGTCGTGCCATGGCCCGTAGGGCCGCTTCGACGTGGGCCTGACCCGGTAGGGACTGTCGTCGGGGTGGTCATGGGTGTCCCAGCGGTCGGCGGTCGCGTCGATGCCGCCGCAGAAGGCGAGAACGTCGTCGATGACGATGATCTTCTGATGATGCGCCGCGCCGGACGGATGCGCATGGTCGAGCTTCAGGCGGATCTTTCGCCCCAGAAACCAGTCCGCGAGCCGGAGCGGCGTCGATCCCCGGCCAAGGGTGCCCAGAAGACCCACGTCCCATTGCAGGAGACGTATTTCGAGGCCGGGACGGTGCCGGACGAGCCAGCCGAGGAAGTCGCCGAGCCTGTGGGGCACGCCGCCTTCCTCCTTCGCCGGGTCGAGCGATATCCGCGTGTCGAACTCCCAGCCGATCATGATGACGCTGTGTCTGGCCTTCTGCATGACATCGTGCAGAAGCGCGAAATAGTTGGCCGCATCGACGATCACGGACAGCCTGTCGGCCGTCTCGATGCGCCAGCAGGTGTCGCCGGGCCGCAGGAGAGGGTGTGGGTCGCCCATGGTCTGCCTTCCTCGCGGGATTGCCGCCGCCACGCACGACGGCGGCAATCCGACGCCTTCCTTTGGAAAGCCCCCGCGCCGCGTTCGGGTTCCACCGGCGGCGCATGGGGCGGCGGCCCTACGCCTGACCGAGGAAGAAGCGCACCATTTCTGCCGAGGCGTCCGGTCCTTTGGGGTCCGTGTAACTGCCGTCGGCATGGCCACCCGACCAGGCATGGCCGGCGCCCTCGATCCTCCAGACCTCCACCGGATTGCCGCCCGGATTTCGCGCCTGCAGGACGTCGTAGCGGCGGCCTGCGGCCTCTCCTGTCCGGGCTTCGGCATCAACGAGCGGCCCGGCGATCCGTCCGGCGTTCACCGGCGCGACGGTGCCGTCGGCGGACCCGTGGAAGATGATCGCGGGCGCGTTCAGCGCTTCGGCCCGGGGCGCGGGATCGCCCCGCATCGCGCCGAAGGCCGAGACCACGTCGCTTGCCGATCCGGGCGCGAGGCCGGAATGGACGCCGGCTGCCGCAAAGACCTCGGGGTGCGTCTGCGCGAGGATCGCGGCCATCGCGCCGCCCGCCGACAGGCCTGCCGCGAAAACGCGGCCGGGGGGCACGCCGTGATCGGCCGCCACCGCTGCCGCGAGATCCGCGAGAAGCGCGGCCTCGCCGCCCGACCGGGACCGGTCTCCCGGCCGGAACCAGTTCCAGCAGCGCGAGACATTGTGGGTCTGCGCCTGCTCGGGATAGGCGACGATCAGACCGTGTCGCTCGGCGTGCTCGTTCATGCGTGTGCCGGTCGCGAAGTCTTCGGGCGACTGGGTGCAGCCGTGCAGCATGAGGATCACGCCCCGGACCGGCGACTTCCCCGGCGAGGGGCGGTAGAGACGGTAGTCCCGCGCGCCGTGAGGGCCGGAGTGGCTTCTGCGCTCGAAGACGGCGCCGTCTGGCACCGCGGGGACGGGCGCCTGCCGTCCAGCGGGTGCGTCGAGACCGGGGGGGCGACGGGACAGTCCTGCGATCACTTCTGACAGGCGCCTGCGCGCGGAAGAGAGTGCGGGGCGGGTCGGCCGCTCCGCAGCGGGCGCCGACCCTGTCGGTGTCGTCGGTGCGGCGGTTGTCCCGCCGAGGGCCGCCTGGATGATGCGCGTTGCCTCCATGGGATTGCCCGCGCGTGTCTGTTCGAGGGACCGGCGCATGGTCTCGGCGAAATCGTCCGTCATTTGTCTGCCTTTCAGTGGCCGGCCGGAGCCGTCAGGTGATGCGGTGCGCCAATGCGGCACGGAGGTCGGGCGGCGCCTGAAGCGCGCCGAGGACGTTGATCGACCCGATGGTCGCCAGGGCGAGGTCCGGCGGGATGTCGGGCGCCAGTCGTATGAGGCCAACGACCCGCAGGTGCAGCAGCTCGCCCGCTTCGCGCGCGGCCTCGAGGTCGGCGCGGGACACGTCGCGCAGGCCCATGTCGAGCGTGCGCCGCTCGATCAGCCGGCCGACTTCGGCCGCCTGTGCCCCGAGTTGTGCCCGGATCGCGGCCCGGATGAAGTCGGTCCGGCTGGTGTAGAACCCTTCCTCCACCAGAAGGTCGATGCGCCCGAGGTCGACATAGCCGAGGTTAATCGTGACCTTCTCGGTTTCGGTTGGCTTGATCTGGCGTGGCACTGATTTCTCCATCCACTTGGATGGTAAGTAGTGGATGGCCGGTTGCAGTTCAAGGCCTGTCGTTCGCGACATTGCTGAGTCCGGCCGGCGCCTCGGTCCCTCCGGGCAGCGGCCAGGGGGACCTTGGGGGACGACGCGGCCGATCCGGTCGCCGGGCATCCGGCTGCGCAAGAAGGCGGCGTGCCCGCAAACGTGCCGGATCGTGAAGAGACGCACGGGGCGCGTGGCATTCAGATTGACGTTGACGGTGGTGAGCGCGGAGCCGATGTCGATGCTCCGCCGGGCCAGCACCCGGAGGCCCGCGAAGCGACGCCGCCGTGACGGCGATCTCCCCGATGCTGCGCTGGCGATACGGCTCGCGGCAGGGCGCGGGCGCCCGTCGGGGAGGGTTCGATCCGCAGATCGACCACCGGCATCCATGCGTCGCGGCGAGAGCCGTGGTCGTCAGGAGGCCACGGATGATCCGGATGGTTCTTCTCTGGTTGACTGAGGGCGCGCCAGGTCGGACCCGTGCTCTGACGGGTCCGTCAGGCGATCGAGCAGGTGCTCGATGGAGAACAAAGTCCAACAGCCGCCTTCGAGCGCCACCTGAAGCAGTTCGCAGCGGGACGGCTGCGGCGCCGTCCGGTCCCAGCGTGTCATGGATCGTCCTTCCGGCCATGCGACATCCCGTCAATAGGTGACGGAAATTGTCGGGATTCGCAATGTCTGACAAGTTCGGTCAGCTTTTGGTCGCCCGGTGTTCGGCGAGCACCCTGCCAAAGCGATGGCGGCCGCCCGATCTGGTTGAGCGGGTGCTCCGTGACGTGGGAGCCGGCACGGTCCAGCGCCTCTGCGCGCCGAGGCAAGGACCTGCAGTGGTCGACATGTCCCTGGCGCGCGCCCGGCAGGCTTGGCCCACCTCCGGACCCTTAGTCCGGATCGAATCATTTGCAAAACCGGAATTATGGTTATTTGGGTCTCATGACGACGACGAGGCCCGTGCTCTTGCCGCTCTCCGCCACGATGCGCCGGTGTCTCGGTTCGCTTGTCGGAGGATGCGGCATGAGGCAATTGCCCGCTTTTTCCTGCCCTGAAACAACTGCAATTCCGGACCTTTGGTGATCACTGACCCGACCCTCCCGATACCCGGCCTCCGGTCCACTTCCGCCATCGAGCCGGGCGTGCCCGACGGGACGGCGGTGCACCTTTTGATCAAGGTCCGCGCGAAGAGCAGGGCGCCGAAGCCCGTGGCGATGGCGGTCCGGGTGGTGGTGCGGCCCCGGGTCGGCGCGGTCACTGTCGATCTGTGTCCGGGAGGTGCCCTTGCGCCGGGCTGCCATTACGGCCCCGGGTCTCTATGGCCTAGACCGCTCCGGTGATCGAGCCCTCACCATGATCCCAAGACTGACTCCCGGGCGGCGCGGCCTGATCGTCGCCGCGCTCGGGTCCTCCCTCACCGTCAGCTGGGCCTCCAGCTACTACATCCCGGCCGTTCTGGCCGTGCCCATGGCTGAGGATCTTGGCCTGTCGCCGGTCTGGGTCTTTGGTGCGTTCTCCATGGCGATGGTGGTCTCCGCCATGGTCGGACCCTGGGCCGGTGGGCGGATCGACGGCGCCGGCGGGCGCGGGGTGCTGATGCTGTCCAATCTCGTCTTCGCGGCGGGCCTCTTGCTGCTCGCCGTGGCGCCGACGCCCGTTGTCCTGTTCGCGGGGTGGGCCGTGATCGGGCTCGGCATGGGGATCGGGCTCTATGAGGCGGGCTTCGCCACGCTGGCCGGGATCTACGGCAAGGACGCGCGCGGGCCGATCACCGGAATCACCCTCGTCGCCGGGTTCGCCAGCACTGTGGGCTGGCCGCTCTCGGGGCTGATGCTGGCGACCTGGGGCTGGCGCGAGGCCTGCATCGGTTGGGCGCTGATCCATCTGGTCGTGGCCTTGCCGCTCAACGCCTGCCTGCCGAAAGGCACCAGGACGACGGCCGCGCCGAGCGAACCTGTCGAGGGCGGGCCACCGCCGTCCCGCCTCGCGCTCTGGCTTCTTGCCTTCGTCTTCGCCGCGACCTGGTTCAACTCGACCGCCATGGCCGCGCACCTGCCCGGGCTGCTGCAAGCCGCAGGAGCCAGCACGGCGGTCGCAATCGCGGCGGGCGCGCTCATCGGCCCGGCGCAGGTCGCGGCGCGGGTGCTGGAGTTCGGCCTGCTGCGCCGGTTCCACCCGCTCGTCTCGACACGGGTGGCTGCTGCGGCGCATCCCGTGGCGGCCGTGGCGCTGGTGAGTTTCGGGGGACCGGCTGCCTATGCCTTCGCACTCCTGCACGGGGCCGGGAACGGCATCCTGACCATCGCCAAGGGCACGCTGCCCCTCGCGCTGTTCGGATCGGCGGGATACGGGCGGCGGATCGGCTGGCTCAACGCACCTGCACGGGTCCTTCAGGCGGCGGCGCCTCTCATCTTCGGCGCCGCCCTGACAGCGTGGGGCGTGTCGGCGATCTGGCTGACGGCGGCAATCGGCGGCGCCTCGTTCATCGCCCTGCTTGCCCTGAGGCGAACATAAGCCAGTGGCGCAAGGGGGCGGAAGAGAGGTCCGGGCCACAGGATCGGGCAGATTTCGCACCCTTGGGGACTGGCATCCACGCCGTCACCGACGAGCGGCGACGGGTCGGGCGCAGCGCCGGGACGGCCTGCGCCGGCACGCTGACGGGCATCGGACGTTCCTCGGGTAAGTCCCCGCGTGGGGTGACATCGGGTCGGCTGCGAGGGTGGGCCGTGCCTCAGGCCGCATGGTCCGGACCCGGACCGGGCGGGTCGGTGTGCCCTCGCTCTGACAGCAGGACGGCGATGAAGCGCGTGGAGTCGAAATTCGACGTCACGATGATGAGGATGGAGGTCATCGGGATCGCGAGGATCGCCCCCGGGATGCCCCAGAGCGCGCTCCAGACCGAGAGGGCGACCAGCACGACGAAGGGGCTCATGTTGAGCTGCCGCCCGATCCAGCGCGGTTCCAGCACGTTGCCGACCCAGACCTGCGCCGCGACCAGCAGCGCGAGCAGGATCAGCGTCGTCTGCAGCGAGGCGAACTGCCCCAGCGACAGGATCACCGGGAAGGCGACCCCGAGATAGGAGCCGACGTAGGGGATGTAGTTCAGAAGCGCGATGGCGATCGCCCAGAACAGGGCGAAATCCACGTCGAGCAGCCAGAGGATCGCAAAGGAGATCAGGCCGAGGATGAGGTTTATCAGCGTCTTCACGGACAGGTACCGGCTGATCTGCCCGTTGATGTCGGTGATCACGCGCAGGGTCTTCGAGGCGGTTTCGGCATCGGTCAGGGCCGCCGATATCTTGGTCGGGAAGGCCCCGCGTTCGGCGATCAGGAAGCCGGCGTAGAGGACGACGAGGAACACCGTGATCCCCACGGACGTGAACCCGCCGAGCGTGGCCAGCACGAGTTGTTGCATGTCGATCCGGTCGAGGGTCACCGCGCGGATCTCGTCCCACAGCGCCTGGCTCTCGAGATCGAGCCGCTGCGCCACCGCCTGGACCATGGTTTCGATGTTTTCCTGATAGACCGGCAGCGCCGCGACGATGTCGCTCACGGTTCCCGCGACGACCACGGCGAAGGCGAGGACCGCGACCGAAAATGCCAGAAGAACCAGCGCCCGAAGCAGGATCTTCGGCGCACGGTCGAGAACCGGCAGGCGGCCCAGCCTGTCGGAGGCGGACATCATGACGTAGACCGAGATCACGGCGGTCACGATCGGCAGGATGATCTGGCGTCCCGCCACGAGCAGCCAGCCGACGGCGATGACGAGGATCACGGCCAGGACGAGATTGAGGAACGGTGTGTTTTTCAAGGGGACATCCACCTGCCGGCGCGGAACTGCATCGACGCTGAGTGCAAACGGATGGAGGGTCAACACCCCCGGCGCGTCCGACCGGCGGCCGGGGACCAGGAGGTCCGGATGGCAATCCCGCGGGTTGGTCCGGGCCGCCCGGAGGTCGGATGCGGCCCGCCCCGATCAGCCGGCGAGGATGCGTGTCTTCAGGGACAGGACCTCGTCTTCCGTGATGGTTCCCGCCCGTCTCTGGGCGGCGAGTTCCTGGAGCTCGGTCGCGGGCGAGATTCCCGCCAGCCCGCGGACGTCGTCACGCTGCGCGTCCCGGAGCTCTTCGGCCGCAGCCATCCGGGTCTGCTGCATGCGGTCGCCGCGCTGGATGATGCAGGCCAGCACGCCAAGCCAAGGAATGAGGATGATGAAGAGCCCCCGGAGTGCCTTTGGCAGGCCGCAGATATCGCGCGGGCGGACGAACGCCGCGCTGAGGGATCTGGAGACGACGGGGGTGGTTCGTCCCGGCCATGGCGACATCGAGATCGGCGACCGGCAAGCCCTCGACCTGCTGGTCGAGCGGGACGGGCCGGACCGCAACACCGGTCGCGGGATCGCCCGCGCCTGGTGACCGGATCGACTGTCGGGAGCGGCGGGTGGCCCTGCCGCTGATCGAGAAGACGACCCGGATGCGGTCCGGGAGGAGCGGCGGCTCCTCCCGTCGCGGAGGTCAGGCGATGGTCTGGCCGGTCGCTGCCCAGTCCTTGAGGAAGGCGTCGAGGCCCTTGTCGGTCAGGATGTGCCTTGCCATCGCGTGGATCACCGAGGGCGGCGCGGTGGCGACGTCGGCGCCGATGCGGGCGGCCTCGGACATGTGGTTCGGGGTGCGGATCGAAGCCGCGAGGATCTGGGTCTCGAAGCCGTAGTTGTCGTAGATCTCGCGGATGTCGGAGATCAGCTCCATCCCGTCGATGTTGAGATCGTCGAGGCGACCGATGAAGGGGGAGATGAAGGTGGCGCCGGCCTTGGCGGCGAGGAGCGCCTGGTTGGCGGAGAAGCAGAGCGTGACGTTGACCATGTGGCCCTGATCCGTCAGCGCCTTGCAGGCCTTCAGCCCCTCCCAAGTCAGCGGGACCTTGATCGCGATGTTGTCGGCGATCTCCTTGAGGATCAGGCCTTCGCGGATCATCCCCTCGGCGTCGAGGGCCACGGTTTCGGCGGAGACGGGGCCGTCCACGAGATCGCAGATCTCTTTCGTGACTTCCTTGATGTCGCGGCCGGACTTCATGATCAGCGAAGGGTTGGTGGTCACCCCGTCAACCATGCCGAGGGCGTGCAATTCGCGGATGGCGTCGATATCTGCGGTGTCTACGAAGAATTTCATCGGACGGTCTCCCTTTCGCCAGGTGTCGGGAGGGGGCATATCGCAAGCGGGCCGGAGCGGGAAGGCTTGGCGGGGACGGCGCGTGGCCCGAGTTTCGCCACAATCCGGCGCTAGGGTCATGTGCGGTCGAAGGTCGGTGCGGGAATGTCGCGGGTGAGACGGAGCAGACGGACGGGGCGCGAGGGCAGGTTCGCGGAATTGGTGTCGGACCTCGCGGCCTTCGGTCTGGGAAGCATCCTTGTAGCCTGGTGCCTGCTCAACGCCTGGGTCTTCGGGAACATGCGCCTCTTCGGCTATGACACGCTGGGCTATGCGGGAATTTTCCTGATGCTCGCGGGGGTGATCTGGATCTGGGGGCAGATCCGGGACCGGTAGGCGAAGGCGCGGGGCCGGCGCCTTAGTGGGCCGGCTGCGGGGCGGGCCCCCGCGCTGCGAGGGGGTGGCCTCGGGCGGCGTCCGTGACTATCCCCGGACGGGTCCCGCCATGTCGAGGTCAGAGGTCCATCCCGTGTCCGAGTTCTTTGCCGAGGGCGAGCTTGTCGGCGTGCTGACGACGCAGCCCATCGACCGGGTGCTTGATTACCGCGCGCCGGAGGGGGGCTGTCTGACCGGGCAGTTCGTCGAGGTGCCGCTGGGGCCGAGGCGGGTGCCGGGCGTGGTCTGGGGCAGGGGGTGCGGGGATTTCGACCCGTCGAAGGTCAGGTCCGTGGCGCGGGTGCTCGATGCGCCGCCGATGACGCCGCATATGCGGGAGTTCCTCGAACGGGCGGCGGCCTATACGCTGACGCCGATGCCCGCGATGCTGCGGCTCGCGACCCGGGCGCCGGGACTGGGCGATCCGCCGTCGATGCGCAAGGTCTACCGGCTGGGCGACCGGGAGCCCGACCGGATGACCGGCGCACGGGAGAAGGTGCTGGCGGTGCTGCGCGAGTTGGGGGGCCTCGCGTTCACGCTGGGAGAGCTGGCGGAGCAGGCGGGCGTCGGCACTTCGGTCGTGAAGGGCCTCGTGGCGCAGGGGGCGGTGCGCGAGGAGGACAGCCCGCGCGATACGCCCTATCCGCCGCTCGACCCCGAGAGGCCCGGCAAGGCTCTGACCGACGATCAGGAGGCGGGCGCGGCGGCGCTGCGCGGCGGCGTGGCCTCGGGCGGCTACGGCACGACGCTGCTCCGGGGTGTCACCGGGTCGGGAAAGACGGAGGTCTATCTGGAGGCGGTGGCGGAATGCCTTTCCCGGGGGCGGCAGGCGCTGGTGCTGCTGCCGGAGATCGCGCTCTCGGCGGAGTTCCTCGACCGGGTCAGGGCGCGGTTCGGAGCCTATCCGGCGGAGTGGCATTCGGGCGTGACGCTGACCGAGCGCAGGCGGGCCTGGCGCATGGTCGGAGAGGGCCGCGCGCAGATGGTGGTGGGCGCGCGCTCGGCGCTGTTTCTGCCGTTCCGCGATCTTGGACTGATCGTGGTCGATGAGGAGCATGACACCTCCTACAAGCAGGAGGACGGGGTGTTGTATAACGCGCGGGACATGGCGGTGCTGCGGGCTTCGCTCGCGTCGGCGCAGGTCGTGCTGGCCTCGGCGACGCCTTCGCTGGAAAGCTGGGCCAATGCGGAGGCCGGGAAGTACGCGCGGATCGACCTTGCGTCGCGGTTCGGGACGGCGGTGATGCCGAAGATGGCCGCGATCGACATGCGGACCGAGGACCTGCCCGCGGGCACCTGGATCTCGCCGACGCTGAGGCGGGCGGTGACGGCGCGGCTGGAGCGGGGGGAGCAGGCGATGCTGTTTCTCAACCGGCGCGGCTATGCGCCGGTGACGCTGTGCCGGGCCTGTGGGGCGCAGATCGGCTGTGACCACTGCGACGCGCGGATGGTCGAGCACCGGTTCCTGAAGCGGCTGATGTGCCACCAGTGCGGCGAGACGAAGCCGATCCCGACGGCCTGTCCCTCCTGCGGGGCGGAGGACCGGCTGGCCCCCGTGGGCCCGGGCGTCGAGCGGCTGGCGGAGGAGGTGGCGGCGGCCTTTCCGGAGGCGCGGGTGGCGCTCTTGTCGTCGGACCTCTACGGCACGGCGCGGCAATTGAAGGAGAAGGTGGCGGAGATCGCGCGCGGCGAGGCGGAGATCGTCATCGGCACGCAGATCGTGGCCAAGGGGCACAACTTTCCGCTGCTGACGCTGGTGGGTGTGATCGACGCCGATCTGGGCCTGCAGGGGTCCGATCTGCGGGCCGCCGAGCGGACGTTTCAGTTGATGCGGCAGGTGGCGGGGCGGGCCGGGCGCGCCGATGCGCCGGGCGAGGCGCTCCTGCAGACCTTCCAGCCCGAGCATCCGGTGATCCGCGCCATCCTCGGCGGCGAGGAGGAGGCGTTCTGGCGCGCGGAGGCGGAGGAGCGGCGGCAGGCGGGCGTTCCGCCCTACGGGCGGATGGCGGGGATCGTTCTGTCGGGGAGCGACGTGCAGGACGTGTTTGACCTGGGGACGCATCTGGCGCGCAATGACGCGCCCCTGCGCCGGGTGGGGGCCGTGGTCTATGGCCCCGCGCCCGCGCCCATCGCGCGCATCCGGGGGCGGCACCGGGTGCGGCTGCTGGTGAAGGCGGAAAAGGGCGTGGCGCTGCAACCGGCGCTCGCCGCATGGGCCGGGCAGGTGAAGCTGCGGGGCGATACGCGGCTGTCGATCGACATCGATCCGCAGAGCTTCTTCTGACCGGCTGGCCCCTGCGCGACATCGCCATGTCGCGCCCGGACTATTCTGCGGTGCGGCAAGTCGGGAAGCGACCTCCGGCTGAAACCATGTCGCTTTTCCGCGATCCTTCACCCTGCGAATCGGTCACGGCGGGATCAGGCACGGTACTGTGGGAGGCCCCGATGGACGAGCGTTTCGCAGAGAGCTTCCCCGACCCCGTGGCCGAGGCCGCCAACGACCCCCATGCGCCCTCGGGCGCGGTGCTGGTGGAGGCGGCGGCCCTGCCGCTGGAGGAGGACCCGGGCTATGGCACGGTTCGCTGGCGGACGCTGTTCGACGCGGACAGCACCGCGACCACCGACATGGTCGTGGGCATCGCGGAATTCGGCCCCCGCGGCACACTGCTGCCGCACCGCCACGCGCCGGCGGAGGTCTATGTCTGCACCGCGGGCGAGGGCACGGTGACCGTGGACGGGGCGGAGCACGTCCTGCGCGCCGGCATGGCGCTCTTCATCCCGGCGGATGCGGAACATGGCGTGGTGGCGGGGCCGGAGGGGCTGACCTTCACCTATGTCTTCCCGCGTAGCCGCTTCTCGGAGGTAGAATACAGGTTTACCGTCTCCGCGGTGGCCTGACCGACCGCACCTTCCGAGACGGCGACCGGGCGTCGTTCATTCCCGCAGCATCTCGATGAATCGCTCGTGCTGCTCGGCCGGAGACAGCTGCGGCGACGGCGGCGCCAGAAGCTGCTTCAGCAGGTCATCCGCCTGCTCTCGCTGCCATGACTGAAGGGCGTCGTGGTCGGCGAACTCCGCAGGGACCCAGCCCGGAGGCTCGGCGAAGGGGAGGACGCCCGCGTGCAGCCCGGCCAGATCACCCGCGACCCGGCCCGTTCCCGCCTCGTAGACGGAGCAGGCCTCTCCGTCGGCCTGCCATCTGCACGCGTATCCGGCCGACAGGAGGACATGGGCCTCGAGGCCGATGCGGGACGCCATGTCGCAATGGGCCTCCGATCCGGCCTCGCAGGCGCCGCCATGGGCGCGGGCGATAACCGCAATCGCTTCGAACAGGGCAGGGTCCGCCGTCCGCACGAGGTGATCGGCGGAGGCCGGTCCGGCCATGCCGCAGAGCGCGAGGGCCACGGCCGCCGCCGCCGCGCGCCGCCGGCTCATCAGTTGCGCAGCGTCTGCATGAACTGCTCGTGCCGCTGGTCCATGATTGCGCTCTGCTGGTTGCCCCAGTCGAGACGCGACTGGCCCCAGTTGTGGATGTTGGTCATCCGTTCCTCGTGGGTCGAACCGAGCGGATTGCCGCCGCCGCCGAGCTGGGCCTGCTGCATCTGCATCATGTTGTTGTAGGCCGCCTGCGTGCCCTGCTGGTAATACCAGCAGGCCTGCTGGTTGCCCCGATTGCACTCATAGCCGGCGTTGAGCAGGTAGTGCCCCTCGCTCATGGCCATCTGGGCGAGCTCGCAGCCCATCGGGTTCCCCATCTGGCAGCCCTGCTGGTACATGCCGACGATTGTGTTGATCATGCCCACCACCTGCGGATCGGCGGATTGCATGTAGTGATCGGCGCTGGCCGCCGTGCCGAGCCCGGCAAGGGCGATGGCCGCAAGTTTCAGGGTCCTGAACATCATCGTCTCCCACACTGACGCAACGAGAGGATACGTCATTGTCCGAGTCGCGCCTAACGGCAATTCGCGGGCCGGTCGCCGGGAATGGCGCAGATCAGGGCGCTCGGCGTCGACTTCGGGAGGATCGGGAGGCCATGGCAGGTGAGATGCTGTCATGTTCTCCCGTGTCGTTCGTCTGCTTTGATCGACTGCTGCGACTGCCGCGATCATGGGTATGACCGAACCGGCCCGGCCCCAGTTCCATGACGGGGCCGCGCCGAAGGATCTCCCGTCGCCGCCGATCGGCCCTATATGAGAGCGGAGCCATCAACGGAGCAGACCGATGTTCGGATTCATGACGAAGTCACTTGAGATCCCCACCGCCGCGGAGGCCCTGCCGGGCCGTGCCGAGCCGATTACCACCGCCGAGACCCATTTCGTCTCGGGCCGGCCGCTGACGGCGGAGGTGCCCGAGGGAATGGAGGTGGCGATGTTCGGCATGGGCTGTTTCTGGGGGGTCGAGCGGATGTTCTGGAAGCTGGACGGCGTCTGGCTGACCATGGCGGGCTATGCTGGCGGGCCCACGCCGAACCCGACCTACAAGGAGGTCTGTTCGGGGAAGACCGGACACAACGAGGTTGTGCGGGTGGTCTACGATCCGGCGAAGGTCAGCAATGACGAGCTGCTGCGGGTGTTCTGGGAAGGGCATGATCCCACCCAGGGGATGCGGCAGGGCAATGACCGGGGCACCCAGTACCGCTCCGGCATCTATGCCTTCACCGAGGCGCAGAAGGCGGCTGCGGAGGCGAGCCGGGAGGCGTTCCAGCCGCGGCTTGACGCGGCGGGATATGGCCGGATCACGACCGAGATCGTCGAGGCGCCGCCCTTCTATTTCGCCGAGGACTATCACCAGCAGTATCTGGCGAAGAACCCGGGGGGCTATTGCGGGATCGGCGGGACGGGGGTGACCTGCCCGATCGGCACTGCGGCCTGAGGGCCGGGACCGCCCCGTGTGGGGTGCTTGTCCCTTGGGGCGGGCGTGGGTAAGCGGGCCGGGCACAGACGCTGCCGGATGACCCGCCCATGACCACCTGGACCGCCCTCACCCTTCTGGACGCCGAGACCGGCGCGCGCGGTCTCGGTGAGGCGCTGGAGGAGCTGGAGCCCGCGCCGACCGGCGTGGGCGTCTTCGAGCTGGAAGACGGCTCGGGCCTCTGGGAGGTCGGCGCCTATTTCGACGTCGCCCCCGACGAGGTGGCGCTGGCGCTTCTCGCGGCCGTTCATGGCGCGCGGGGGTTCGCGGTCTCGGAGCTGCCGGAGACCGACTGGGTCGCAAAGGTGCGGCGTGACCTGTCGCCGGTGGAGGCCGGGCGCTTCTTCGTCCATGGCAGCCATGACGCGGGCCGGGTCCCGGCAGACCGGGTGCCATTGCTGATCGAGGCCTCAATGGCCTTCGGCACCGGCCATCACGGCACGACGCTGGGCTGCCTGCGCGCGCTCGACGCCCTCGCGGCCGACCACCGGAAGACCGCCGTGCTCGATCTGGGCTGCGGCACCGCGGTGCTGGCCATGGCGGCGGCGCATCTGTGGCCGGGGGCGCGGGTGCTCGCCTCGGATATCGACCCGGTGGCGGTTGAGGTGGCTGAGGCCAATCTGGAGGCCAACAGGTTCACCGGGCGGATCACGGCGCTCGAGGCCGCTGGCTTCGACGCGCCGGCGCTTGCTGCTGCTGCGCCGTATGATCTTGTGATCGCCAACATCCTGAAAGGGCCGCTGATCGACCTTGCGGGCGCCATGGCCGCCGCGACGGCGCCTGGCGGGCATGCGATTCTCTCGGGGCTGCTCACCAGCCAGGCCGAGGAGATCGTCGCGCATTATGCCAGTGTCGGATACGATCCTGTCGAGCGCACGGACATTGGAGAGTGGTCGACGCTGGTCCTCGTGCGGTAGGCCCCTCTGCCCCGAAATTGCCTCATTTCCCTCCAAATTCGGCAATTCATCGCGATTTTTGCCACCGGGGGGCCATATCCATGTCCACAAGTCAGTTGCAGCCCTTTCAGGCGCGGGTTCGCCGGATCGAGCGTCGGCACAATCGCATGACCGCCAACGGCGCCGCGCCGAAGCTCGAAAAGGACGGGCTGATCGTGATGCGGCCGAAGCGGGCGCTGCCGCGTCCGGGGCTGAGATCGGTCCTGCTGATCGCTGTCTTCGCCTTCGGCTTCAAGGTCTTCACCTATTCCGCGCTGGGACCCGACGCCTATGGCGACCGGCTGGCCGCCCTGACGGGCGGGGATGCGGTTCGGCAGGCTGGAGCCTTCGTGATGCAGCCCGACCCGGCGACGGTCTGGGTGCATGGCAGGCTGATGGAGCTGCGCGCGCTGACCACCGGCGGCTGAGCCCCGGAGAAGCTGTCAGCGGGTGCGGCGGCGGCCTTCGGCGATCACGTCGATGTCGGCGTGATCGAGGCCGATGTCGGCCAGCTCATGGGGCGACAGCCGCGACAGCGCCTTCTGCGTCGCATGCCGGTCCTTCCAGGACTGGAGTGCAGCCATCAGCCGGGCGAGGGCGCGGCCGGGGCGGATGACGCTGCGGGAGGCGGCGGCGAGGCGGGTCGTGTCGTAGAGTGCCATGGGGCGGATTCCTTGCCGGTCCCGGGAGACGGCGCATGTCAGTAGATCAACTCACGTAGCGAAAAAGCGCACTGTGTAGAAGCGCGTTTTCGGCAAGGCTCCCATGCTTGCCGCGCATGTCACGAGAGCGGCACAAGTTACTGGAAAAGCGACATTTTCCGGGCGGTGGCATGGTCGATTCCGGTCGCTGGGCGAACGCCTCGGGACTGCGGGCTATGAGGGGCATCAGAAAGGGCGCCCACCTTTCTCGTGGACCGTGTTCGCCTTTTGTGCTTTTCTGCGGCAAAACAACAATGGGCAGGGGCAAGGATGCGGGTGATCGGGATCGACCCCGGGCTGCAGCGCACGGGCTGGGGGGTCATCGAGGTGCAGGGATCGCGGCTGAGCCATGTCGCCAACGGCATCTGCCTTTCCGAGGGGGAGACGCTGGCGGAACGGCTGCTGTCGCTTGCGCAGGCGCTGCGGGAGATCTTCACGCGACACGACCCCGAGGCCGCGGCGGTGGAGCAGACCTTCGTGAACCGCGACGGCGCCGGAACGCTGAAGCTGGGGCAGGCGCGGGGGATCGCGATGCTGGTGCCGGCGGAACGGGGTCTGGTGGTGGGGGAATATGCGCCCAACGCCGTCAAGAAATGCGTCGTGGGCGTGGGTCATGCCGACAAGCGGCAGGTGGATCACATGGTGCGCCTGCACCTGCCGGGCTGCGCGCCGAAAGGGCCCGATGCCGCCGACGCGCTGGCCGTGGCGATCTGCCATGCGCATCATCTGCAATCGGCCCGCGCGCTGATCCGGGCGGGGGTGGGGCGGTGATCGGGCGGCTGTCGGGGCGGTTGGACTACCGGGCTGCCGATCACGTGCTGATCTCCGTCGGGGGCGTGGGCTATGTCGTCTACGTCTCTGACCGGGTGCTGGCGAGCCTGCCGGCCCCGGGGGAGGCGGTGAGCCTCTGGACGGACCTGCTGGTGCGCGAGGACCTGCTGCAGCTTTTCGGGTTCACCACGCTGCAGGAGAAGGAATGGCATCGCTTGCTGATGAGTGTGCAGGGGATCGGGGCCAAGGCCTCGCTGGCCATTCTGGGCGCGCTGGGGGCGGAGGGGATTTCGCGGGCCATCGCGACGGCGGATGCGGTGACCATCGCGCGAGCGAAGGGCGTGGGCCCGAAGACGGCGCAGCGGGTGGTGCATGAGCTGAAGGACAAGGCCCATGCGGTGATGGCGCTGGGCGGCACGGCGGCGGCGGCGCCGTCGATGGCGCCTGCGGTGGTGGTGGTAGAGAGCGACGGGCCGGCGCCGGTGGCGGCGCCTGTGCGGGGCGCGGGAAGCGGAGCGGCGCAGGCGGAGGCGCTGTCGGCGCTGTCGAACCTGGGCTACGGGCCGGGGGATGCGGCGCGCGCGGTGGCGGAAGCGGCCGGCGAGGCGCCTGAGGCGGGCACGGCGGAGCTCATTCGCGCGGCCTTGCGGCGGCTTGCGCCGGCGGGATAGGGGCCACTCGTCCGCCCCTTGTGGGGCGGTCTCGTGAGGAAAGGCGAGCAGTCAGATGTCCGAGCCCGATCCCACCCTGAGGCCCGACCGCCAGCCCGGCGATTCGGACCGGGCGCTGCGTCCGCAGGCGCTGGACGAGTTCATCGGGCAGGCCGAGGCGCGCGCCAACCTGCGGGTTTTCGTCGAAAGCGCCCGCAGGCGGGGCGAGGCGATGGACCATGTGCTGTTCCATGGCCCGCCGGGACTGGGCAAGACCACGCTGGCGCAGATCATGGCGCGGGAGCTGGGCGTGGGGTTTCGCATGACCTCGGGGCCGGTGCTGGCCAAGGCCGGCGATCTGGCGGCGATCCTGACCAATCTCGAGGCGCGCGACGTGCTGTTCATCGACGAGATCCACAGGCTCGCGGCCAATGTGGAGGAGGTGCTGTATCCCGCGCTGGAGGATTACGAGCTGGACCTCGTGATCGGCGAGGGGCCCGCGGCGCGGACGGTGCGGATCGAGTTGCAGCCCTTCACGCTGGTGGGGGCGACGACGCGGCTGGGGCTGCTCACGACGCCGCTCCGGGACCGGTTCGGGATACCGACGCGGCTTGAATTCTATTCGGTGGCGGAGCTGCACGAGATCGTCACGCGGGCGGCGCGGCTGTTGGGCGCGCCCGCGACGGAGGACGGCGCGCAGGAGATCGCGCGGCGCGCGCGGGGCACGCCGCGGATCGCCGGGCGGCTGTTGCGCCGGGTGGTGGATTTCGCCGTGGTGGAGGGCGACGGGACGGTGACGGCGGCGATTGCCGACCGGGCGCTGACGCGGCTGGGGGTGGACGGGCTGGGCCTTGATGGCGCGGACCGGCGGTATCTGCGGCTGATCGCGGAGAGCTATGGCGGCGGGCCGGTGGGGATCGAGACCCTGTCGGCGGCCCTGAGCGAGAGCCGCGACGCGCTGGAGGAGGTGATCGAGCCCTATCTCCTGCAGCAGGGGCTGATCCAGCGGACGCCGAGAGGGCGGATGCTGGCCGATGGCGCTTGGCGGCACATGGGGCTGGCGCGGCCGGCGGCGCAGCAGGGCGGATTGTTCGAGTAAGCCCTCAGCGGGCGGCGTAGGCGGTGAGGGCGGTGGCGGTGCCGTTCTGCCAGATCATCGTGAGCCAGTCCGCGAAGGGCTCCGCGAAGGCGGGCGCATCGGCGAGGTCGCCGTAGATCGCGGACTGGGCGAGCCATGAGCGCGGATCGGTGCGGGCGGCGAGGGCCGCGGTGACGAGGCTGTCCCAGTGGGGGTCGTTGGGCTCGATGCTGGAGCCGTCCTCGCGGGTGCCTGCGCACATGCGCGCCCAGAGGGCCTCCACCAGCGCGAGGCCCGAGAGGGGGGCGCCGGTGGCCAGCGCGTCGCGCAGGATGGGCAGGAGAAAGCCCGGGTGGCGGGAGGAGCCGTCGAAGGCGACACGGCGGGTGGTGTCGCGGATCGCCGGGTTGGCGAAGCGGCGCTCGATGAGCGCGAGGTAGGCGGCGGGGGTCATGCCGGGGACGGCGTCGACATGGGGGAGGATTTCCGTGATCTGCACCTTGCGGAACATCGCGGCGATGGCGGGCTGCGCCATGCAGTCGGCGATGGTCGGCACGGAGAGCAGTTCGCCCGCATTCGCAAGGACCTGATGGCCCGCGTTGAGGATGCGGATCTTCATCATCTCGTAGGCGTGGACATCGTCGGTGAAGGTGGCGCCGACGCGGTCCCAGTCGGGGCGACCGGCGCAGAAGGCGTCCTCGATCACCCACTGGCGGAAGTTCTCGTGGGTGACGGGGGCGGCGTCGGCGATGCCCATGTCGCGCACCAGGGCGAGTTCCGCCGGGCCGGTGGCGGGGACGATGCTGTCCACCATGGAATTGGGAAAGGCGCCGTGGGTGTCGATCCATTGGGCGAGGTCGGGATCGGAGAGGCGCGCGAGGCCCACGACGGCCTGACGCAGGATCGCGCCATTGCCGCGCAGGTTGTCGCAGCAGAGGCCGGTGAAGGGCGCGTGCCCCGCAGCGCGGCGCAGGCGCAGGCTTGCCACCATGGCGCCGAAGGCCGTGCGGGGGTTCCCGGGGTTGGCGGCATCATGGGCGATGTCGGGGTGGGCGGTGTCGAGGCCGCCGGCGGGGTCGAGGTAATAGCCGCCCTCTGTCACGGTCAGCGACACGATGCGGATGCGGGGGTCGGCCATGGCCTCGACGAGGGGGGCGTTGCCCTCCTCTATTGGCAGGTAGTCGATCATGGCGCCCGTCACCTCCGCCGAGCGATGGGCGGGGGCCAGCTCGATCAGGGTGGTGAGGCAGTCCTGGGCAAGGAGCTTCTCGCGCATGGCGGCGTCATAGGGGCGCAGGCCCGCGCCGAGGATGGCCCAGTCATGGGCCGCGCCCTGCTGCATCAGGCGGTGGAGATACCAGGCCTGGTGGGCGCGGTGGAAATTGCCGAGCCCGATATGGACGATGCCGGGCGTGAGCCGCGCGCGGTCGTAGGTCGGGCGCGGGATGTCGCCCGGCAGACGGGACAGGGTGGCGTCGGAGAGGGGGACTGCGGTCATCAGCTCATCCATTGGCCACCGTCGACGTTGTAGCATTGGGCGACGATGTACTCGGCCTCGTCGGAGGCGAGGAAGACCGCCATGCCGGTGAGATCGGAGGGGGTGGCCATGCGGCCATAGGGAACGGCCGCGCCGACCTCGCGCTTCTTCTGGCCGGGGGCCTTGCTCTCGTATTTCGCGAAGAAGGCGTCGACGCCGTCCCAGTGCTCTCCGTCCACGACGCCGGGGGCGATGGCGTTCACGTTGATGCCGTGGGCGATGAGGTTCAGGCCGGCGGACTGGGTCAGGCTGATGATGGCGGCCTTGCTGGCGCAATAGACCGCCACAAGCGGCTCTCCGCGGCGGCCGGCCTGGCTGGCCATGTTGATGATGCGGCCGCGGATGCCGCGCTCGATCATGTGGCGCGCGACGGCCTGCATGGTGAAGAGGGGGCCGGCGACATTGATGTCGAAGACGCGCTGGAAGTCGTCGCGGTCGATCTCCACCAGCGGGGCGGCGGAGAAGATGGCGGCGTTGTTGATGAGGATGTCGATCTGGCCCAGGGCGGCGATGGTCTCGGCCACGGCGGTGTCGATGCTGTCCTGCCGGGTCACGTCCATTTCCACGGCGATGGCGGCGTCGCCGATGCCGGCGGCGGTGGCGCGGGCGCGGTCGAGGTCGATGTCGCCGATGGCGACGCGGGCGCCTTCGCGGACATAGGCCTCTGCGAAGGCCTGGCCGATGCCGCGGGCGGCCCCGGTGATGAGGGCGGTCTTTCCGTCGAGGCGTCTCATGTGATGCGCAGGCCTTGCTTGTCGAACCGGTGGAGCTGGTCGGGATGGGGGGTGAGCCAGATTTCGTCGCCGTGATGCACGCCGACCTCGCCGCCGACGCGGACGGTCACGGGGTCGGGGATGCCCTCGCAGGCGACGTGGAAGAAGGTGTCGGAGCCGAGATGCTCTGACACGCCGACGCGGCCGTGCCAGTCGCCGCCGCCTTCGGAGACGGAGATGTGTTCGGGACGGATGCCGATGGTCTCGGCGCCGTGGCGGGCGGCGATCTCGCCGCCGACGAGGTTCATCTTCGGGCTGCCGATGAAGCCCGCAACGAAGGTGTTGCGGGGCGCGCGATAGAGGTCGAGCGGGCTGCCGACCTGTTCGATGTTGCCGGCGCGCAGGACCACGATCTTGTCGGCCATGGTCATCGCCTCGACCTGGTCGTGGGTGACGTAGACCATGGTGGTCATCACCCGCGT
>Ga0076930_100315_pt1 | contig 54350 bp, 41 predicted proteins | sample HotLakConsoUCCRE_FD_71149 | JGI IMG/M metagenome (GOLD analysis project Ga0076930, IMG submission 71149) | Hypersaline microbial mat communities from Hot Lake, Washington, USA - Hot Lake Consortium UCC-RE (version 3) (version 3) ...
TAAATGGCCAGTTTTTTTAGATGGATATTGGGAAAAATTCACTTTTCTAAAGGCAAATAAGAATATTATTTTATTTTTATTTGATAGTTGCTAAAAATAAATTGAAGAATCTTCTTTAGATACGAAAAGCGGGAGGGCCGACAAAAAACCGGGGGCGCAGTGGGGCTGCGGGGAGAAGGATTTTTTTGTCTTGAATTTTTTGTTTCTTTTTGTTTCAAGACAAAAAGAAAGGGAGTTTTGCGTTAAATATCTGCCCTGAGGTCAAATATTCCTAAACAGTTACACTATTAAATCAATTAAAAAAAGTGACTGACCTGTATCATGGAATTGCCTTTGCCAGCTCTCAGCACAACGCCAAAATCTGCAAGGCGGATGTGAATTATTAATTTGAAAGGATTTTAAAAAAAATAATTTTCGCCGTTAATCAAAGGTCTTGGTGGAATCTGCTGTCAGGGAGTTTAACTCCTCCAGCTCCTTGGGCGTCAAATCCCTCCATTTGCCTACCGGAACGTCAAGTTGGATATGCATGATCCGGGTCCTTTTCAGGGCAACCACCTCATAGCCCAGAAAATCACACATCCTGCGGATCTGCCGGTTGAGGCCCTGGGTAAGGATGATTCTGAAAGTAAACTTCCCGGTTTGCGACACTTTGCATTTCTTGGTTACCGTACCCAAAATAGGAACCCCCTCCCGCATTTGCCGGATAAAGTCCACCGTAATGGGCTGCCGAACTTTTACCTGGTACTCTTTCTCATGGTTGTTTTTGGACCTTAGAATCTTATTCACAATATCCCCATCACTGGTCAGCAGGATCAGACCCTCACTGGGTTTATCCAGTCGCCCAATGTGAAAAATCCTTTTGGGATGGTTGATATAATCGATGATATTGTCCTTTTCTCCTTCCGTATCTGTGGTGCACACGATGCCCACCGGTTTGTTAAATGCAATGTACACATGCGCTTCCTTTGGTGCTGCTATCAACGCACCATCCACCCTGACCTCATCCCCGGAACCGATTTTGGTGCCCATCTCCGGAACCTTCCCATTGATGGTGACCCGACCGGCATCGATGAGTTTATCTGCCGCCCGCCGGGAGCAGTATCCTACCTCGCTCAAATACTTGTTGATCCGTACCTGGTTTTTATCCTCCATTCAGGTCCACATTTCCTCTATCAACTCGGTATAAAATTCCTTCAGTGTTTTTCCCGTTGCCCGAACCTGCTGGGAAATCAGGCTGGTTTCCGTCTGTCCGGGTACGGTATTGATCTCGATAAAGAAAAACTTGCCACTGTCCTTCTCCAAAAAATAATCCATACGCACCGATCCCTTGCAATTGAGTTTCAGGTAAACCTTTTCGGCTATTTGTTTTACCCTTTCCACTTCCCGTTCATCCATCCGTCCCGGGGTGATCTCCTCCGATACACCCGGGCTATATTTGGCTTCAAAGTCGAAAAACTCTTTGGAACTGATGATTTCTGTAGCAGGCAATACATTCACCTGGCCTGCGGTTTTATATATTCCTACGGAAAACTCCCTGCCCGTCACAAATTCCTCTACCAAGACTTGCTTGTCCTCCTGGAAGGCCTTGTTCAGGGCTTCTTCCAGCTCCTCTGCCGTTTTCACCTTGCTCATCCCGATACTGCTGCCTCCATTATTGGGTTTTACAAAATAAGGCAGGTTTAACTGTCCCAGCACTTCAGAGGCGGTTTCCGGGCCATTGGCAAAAAGCTGCAGGGAGCGGGCCATGTACAGATCGGCAATACCCTCCAGAATGGCCTTGGTATAGCCTTTGTTCATGGTAATGGAAGAAGTCAGCGCATCGCAAGTGGTATAGGGGATGCCCAGCATGTCAAAATATCCGGCCAGTTTCCCATCCTCCCCCGGTGAGCCGTGGATGATATTGAAAATACCATCAAAGGAAACTTTCTCGCTTCCCATTGCTACGGTAAACGCATTTTTGTCCACCGGCCATTGGGTACCGTCTTCTGTTTCCAGGTACCAATTTCCCGGATAGATGTGCAGGGGATATACCTCATAGCGCTCACGATCCAGGTGTTGGGCCACCACGGTAGCACTTTTTTCGGAGACCACGGACTCTCCCGTATAGCCGCCCATGATCAGGGCAATTTTTTTCTTTGTCATAGAAAATCAATTACAGGTACGAATTACCGGAATTTTAATTTAAAATAGAAAAGTAAATTAACGTGAAAGGAAATTAGTGCAGGACGATGGCACTTTAATTGGTTTAGAAAAGCCCCTAAAACGTGGTACTGTTCTGTGGTGGGACCCTCCTTTGCCTACTCGAATGTGGTTTCTTGGGGTATTAAGAATCTATTTTTCCATTATATACACCCCATCTCGGAAAAATTAGGTAGTAATCATTTCAATTGAGATCCCCGTCTACTATTCAGAATTCCCAATTATTCAAAATTTCTCTGAATCCATCAAAATATTTTTTCCGTTAGCACCATGACGACATGAGCAAAAATATGTGCGAGGAAGGCACTTTCCAATCCTTTTTTCCAATAGAGCCATCCGAAAACAAGCCCTCCAATAGTGTTGCCCAAAAGCACGTAGGTTATCATAATAATACTGGGATTTCCTACAGTTTGAAAGACAACGGGGAAATGGCCTATAGCAAAAATAAGGGAGGAAATGATAATACCCATCCAAAATATTTGGCACTTGATTCCCTTTGAAAGTTTGGCTCCCAACCAAACCAACAGCGTCATCAAACCAAAACGCATGAAGATTTCTTCCGTTATGCCACCATATAAAAACCTTGCCGGAAGTGTAAGTTGCAGTTGACCGCTGAGGAGTTCAAATTCCGAAGGGGAGAGTAACCTGAAAAGTCCGAGTAGGCTCAATATAATTCCTGTGAGAATTCCCCCTGAGATCCCAAATAAAAGTATTTCCCTAAGTTGGATGGAATCTTGTTTGATGCCCAAAAACTTCTCAATTATTGGAACGCTGAGGTTTACTTTTTGGTAAAGTAAAGTTCCCACAAGTACGGCCACTATCAAAATAATGGTAGGGTTAATCAAAATCAACAGCTTAATCTGGGATGCCGTAAACTGATCCCCTAATACGGATAATACCTCCTCCGGCAATGGGATATCCATGGTTAAAATGGACAGCATGCCTAACATGCCAAGGACAAATAGGATAAGGGCGAGGTAAAACTTCTTTTTTTTCATTGCTATCCATTTTTGTTACTCAACAAATCATTTGCGAAAATGGTAAAACCCCTGCTGTCCCTGTAATCCAGGCACCTTTTCTGGGCTATAAATTCTGCTTTACCGCAAAAAGCTGCTTTCAATGTAGTGGAAAAAGAGGATTTCACCAATGATTGGTTTAGGAAGTGTCAGGGGATAGTCTGATGGTACGATGTGCAAAAAATGGCAATGATTTAATTATATGACGGTTTGATCATTTGATTACCTGCTGAATAGCCAAACAATTAATTTTTTTTGATGACATGTTACTTCGTTCCTGATGTTCTAGAAAAATAAAATTCAAAAACCATAAAAATCTTCTATTTGCCTATAGCCTAGTTATCGTATTTCTATCTTGTTCAGCAAATAATAACCCAGACGAGCCATTACAAGAAACTCATTTTAATTTAACCCTTGATGGTACAGGTTTTGACAATATCCGCATTGCAGTTGATCGAAATGCTATAAATATTCTCAATAGCAACCGGATTGCGATAAGTGCGGGTGAAGAAGGGTTGGTGAATTACTTTGGCTTTTATTTGCCTTTTCCGGTTGAAACCGGCACTTACACCCTGGTAGAAGGCAGTAGTCCCAGTCAAAACACCGCATTTTATTCCAGAAATCAGAAAGATACTTTCTATACGGAGGATGGTACCCTTACCATTACCAACCTCTTTGAAAATGATGCTTGCCAAATTTTTTCGGGAAATCTAAGTATAAATCCGTCGCTTGTAGGTGACCCCAGTCAGATTTTAAATATCAGCGGCACCCTTGAGGTGCCAACCTAAGCTTGTGAGTAAAAATTACATGAATTCGATGATGAGATAATTTGATAGTAATATGATTTGATACATTTACCTACTTGAACTTCGGATGGTCATGAGCGTTGATAAACAGGCTGCTCCACCCTGATCTTGTGTATTCCCGGGGATTCTATATCTCCCCTATACAGGCCACAGAATGGCAAATTCCCCTGAGTAGGCTGTCCGGGATTTGCAATCTCTGACAATTGATAATCAGGATTTGCAATCCTGCTTTCGTGCACTACCGGGGATGACAAATCCCCTTTCTTCAGGCCACGAAATGGCAAAATCTGCGAAACTGATAAGCTGCAAATAAAAAATGCTTACATTTAATTTCATTCACCTAATACCATAAAATGAAAGCGTTTTTTATTGTTCCGGTTTTGTTGGTATCCTTTTGCACCCTATTGCCTGCACAAAACGAGTCTTTGAAAGTTGTCAGTTACAATATTTGGAATGGATTTGACTGGGGCAAGGATACGGAAAGGGAAAAAGCCATGGTCAGCTGGCTAAAGACACAAGAGGCAGATGTGATTGCCTTTCAGGAACTCAATGCCTTTACCCCTGAGAAACTTGAAGAATTGGCCCGGCAGTGGGGGCACCCCTATACCCTGCTTTTAAAAGAGGAGAGCTACCCCATTGGTATCAGTTCGAAGACTCCCCTCAAACTCAAAAGCCGCATGCTGGGCGGTTTTTGGCATGGAATGCTTCATGCAGAAACTCGGGGTATAGACTTTTTGGTGGTTCACCTTAGCCCCCATAATTGGCAATTTAGAAGAAGTGAGGCTGAGATCATCGCTACCTATATAGAAAAAGTAATCAAGGAAAACGGGCTGGAGAAATATATTGTCCTGGGCGATTTCAATTCACATTCCCCATTTGATGCTGGCTTTGATGTGCAGAATCCGGAAACCCTGAAAGCCAACCAAAAAGCTGACAGCTTACGGCTTGCCGAGAATGGTACCGATGCCCACCAAACCCTCCGGAACGGATCTTTTGACTACAGTGTCATGTCCAGATTTTTGTCCCTGCCCCTCATCGATGTTGTGCAGCTGCATGTAAAAGAGGAAAACAAGACCTCCTTCCCCACTCCTTTGGTCACCCCGGAAATGTCTCCTGAACAACGTAATAAATACCGGCAACGCATTGATTACATGCTGGTAAGCCCCTATTTTGAAACCCGCACGACCCAGGCTGAAATCATCAACCAGGGCATTCCGGATACCTTATCCGACCATTATCCCGTGGTGACCACTTTTCAATACAGCGAATGAACTGAACCCTGCCCGGGGAGGACAAATTCCATTTTATTTATCCCCAAAATTACAAATTCCGAGGAGCGGGTATCAGGGATGAAATGGCAAATTTGACCCAGCACATAATTCTTACTCATCCACTATTTCCCTCTTAAAACTTGATCGGCATGGACTGCCTGATATCCGGTGGTATCTTGCCTGACGGCCGGACCAATCCTTCGGATATGCACATAATTGGCCCTGTGGTTTTGGGCTCCGGAAAACCAGGCTCGTAAGGAGGTTTCGCCAGGTTTCAGGTGAACCAGAAAGCTGGCAGTTCTCATATCAGGATTTACTTCCGCCTGCCGCTCCTGATTGCCAATGATCAAATGAGCGGTATTGATAGCTGCCGTACCAGGATTAGCGTCGGTTTCTATACGAAAGCGATCATCCTCCAAGGTGGACGTGGGAGAAAGGTTGTGCCGAAAAGTAGGCCCTTCATTTTCTACGATTCTCCTGCCGGATTCGATGGGCCAGCGATAAAGCTGAAATTCATACAGCCCTTCCTGATCCACATCAAGTGCCCAGACCAATCCATCCTCAGCCCTGAGCGCATCATGGGCGTAGATGGTGGAGGGGTTTTCATGCTCATTACCGATTATTATGTGATTGTACCGGTCAAAATCAGTGGATAGGTGCTGCCACCAGGCTTCATATTTTTTGGTCAGCAAATCCACCACTTCTTTGTTTTGAGCCGCAATATCCTGCCTTTGTCCCGGATCTGATTGGATGTCATACAGTTCCTTTGTATTGCGTCCTTCCAATCTCCATCTCTCGGTCAACACCTGGAAATCTTTGTACTTTTCCGGATATTGCAACCGTTGGTTGTGAACAAAAAGGGTGCGATCTTCCCATTCTTCCTGTGAATCCGTCAACAAGGGTCGCAGGCTCCGCCCATCATACTCCAATCCTTCAGGTGCATCCAGGCCGGCCAGGTCAATGAGGGTTGGCAGTATATCAATATGTGCTGTAAGTTGATCCACATCCCTGCCTCCGCCAATGCCTCCCGAAGGCCAGCGAATAAAGAATGGCACCCGGTGTGCCCCTTCGTATCCCCTTATTTTTCCTCCCCGCATGCCGGCATTAAACCCCTCCTTTACAAATAGGTCCTCATCGAGGATAATCCCTCCAAACCAGGGGCCGGGGCCATTGTCCGTCATGAATATGACAATGGTATTTTCCCTCAGCTTCATCCGGTCTATCTCCGCTAGAAACCTGCCCATATCCTCATCGAACTTTGCGAGCATGCCGTAATAATTGGCAATCCGGTCTGACAAGTCCGATTTATAGGGCGCAGAATAGGCTTCATCTACCAGTAAAGGGGCATGGGGAATATTGGAAGAGATGTAGGTAAAAAAGGGCTTGTCCTGGTTTTTTTCAATAAATGTCAGGGCTTCCTCAAACCATACGGTATTTGCATAGCCTTCATATTGTTTGAATACGCCGTTATGCCTGTACACATCATCAAAATAATCATTCCCCCAATAATCGGGATGGATGGCAGATGCCCCACCCCCATGGACCAGCGTTTCCTGGAAGCCCCTGTCCATCGGGCGATAGGGATAATTTTCACCCAAATGCCATTTGCCAAAATACCCGGTTTGATAGCCGGAGTTTCTGAATAGATCAGCGAGAGTCACTTTATCTTGCTGCAGCAGCGACCTGCCACCGATAGTATGCCATACGCCTGACCGGGATGAATATTGCCCCGTCATGATGGCCGCCCGGGTAGGCGAGCAACTTGGGTCCACATGAAAATCCGTAAGGCGTACACTTTCCTGATAAAGCTGATCCAGGTGGGGGGTTTTCAGGTAAGGGTTGCCATGCGCTCCGATATCCCCATACCCCTGATCATCATTCATGATCAGGATCACGTTCGGTGGCTCCTGCACCTGGATAATATCCGTATTCCCCTCTTCACAGCTGTAAAGGAGGGCAGAGAGCAGCAGAGGCATACTCAAAAAGCACAATTCTTTTACCCCAGGGTTTTTACGCATCATATGGCTTTTGTTGTTTTAGGGCGGAAAGTAAGATCAATGATCAAAAGCTCCGGTACCGGATAAATTACCCAGGTTAAAGGTAAGAATATGACCATTCAACCACCAAGCAATTTCTTAACATAACCATGTACTATGTTAGCTTTGATAAATGATTTGATTACTGGTCGTGGGCTTACTAACTTACCGATTGAATAGATTAACCTTTCAAACACTTACCCCATACACCCCAGCTATGCACCAAACAAAACCCGTTGAGAAGCTATTCGATTTTTTTGATACCATTTACCCCATGGGGCCCAAGGCTAAGAATGCCTTGGAAAAGCTTATCAGAGAGAAAGATTATGTTAAAAATGAGATTGTACAGGAACTCGGCAGTAGGTGCCGGACGATTTACATTGTCAAAACGGGTGGGGCCAGGATTTTTTATTATAAAGACGGCACCGACATTACCGAACACTTTGCCTTTGAAAATGACCTCATTGTGAGGGCTGAGAGCCTTTTTACCGGAAATCCTACCTCAAAAGGCATCCAAGCCATTGATGAAACCAGGATGGTGGCCATTGATTCGGAAAAGCTCTTTCTCCTTTACGACCAACACCACGATTTGGAAAGGTTGTTTCGGCTCATTTTTGAGCGGGAATACGTGAATACCGTCAAACGGCTGGAAAGCTTGCAATTTAAATCCGCAAAAGAACGGTACCTGGAACTGCTGGACACCACCGATTTTGTTCAAAAAATTCCCCTGAAGTACATCGCCTCTTACCTGGGAATCACCCAGGTGTCCCTCAGCCGCATCCGCTCCGGTCTGGGTTGATCTGCCGACCAAACCAATCGTTTGAGATGGGGCTATGCCTGCCAGGCGACAGCAAAGCTGTCTGCCACCGGTAGGCCTGAAAAAAAACCAACCAATGATTCGGATTTATGAAAAACGTTTGTATCTTTGTTAGTGATTATTCACTTACATATGGAATTATCTGACAGACAACTGGAAATCATCGAAACGGCGGGAAAAATACTGGCTAGTTCCGGATTGAGTGGGTTAACCACCAAAAATCTGGCCAGGGAAATCGGTTTCTCGGAAGCCGCATTGTACCGGCACTTCGCCAGTAAGGAAGAGATCATTCTGGCCCTGCTCCGTTTCTTGCATGCCGATATGGATCAGCGCCTGAGAAACGTCTACCGATCCGATCAAGACCCTGTGGCCAATTTCAGGGCCCTCTTTGAAAGCCAATTCCATTTCTTTTCCCGAAACCCCCATTTTGTGGTGGCCGTTTTTTCGGATGGCCTATTGGAAGAAAGCGAAAGCATCAATCAGGCCATTCTGAAGCTCATGCAGGTTAAAATGAACTATCTCTTGCCTATCATAACCCAGGGCCAACAACAGGGGATATTTACACAAGCCCTCGGCAGCGAGGAACTCGTCCATGTCATCATGGGCTCCTTTCGCTTGCAAATGTACAAGTGGCGAATCGCCAACTTTAAATTCGATATACTCCGGCAGGGAAAATACATGCTCGAAGCATTACTAACCCTCCTAAAACCATAAAAAAATTTATCCTATTATGTTAGTAAATATTCACCCACATTATCTGTCTTGGATTCCTTTCTTCCTGCTTAGCATTCAGGTCCAGGCACAGGATCCGGTCTGGTCCCTGGAAAACTGTATCGATACGGCCTTGTTGCACAACAAAACCATACAGATCGCTCAAAACCAGGGGAAAATTGCCCGGCTTAAAAACCAGGAAGCCAACGCACAACTTCTCCCCAAGCTTTTCTTTCAGAGCGACTACCGGTATTTTACTGAATTGCCTTACCAACTGATGCCCCAATCGGCATTCGGGGGTCCGGAGGGGGTATTCCGTGAGGTGCAGTTTGGGGTACCGCATAACATCAGTGCCAACCTAAGTCTTAAAATGCCTTTATACGACCCTCAGGTTATGGGCAGCATCAAGGCATCCCAAACCTTCCAGGAGCTCAGCCTGCTTCAGGAAGCCAAAACCAAGGAACAGGTGTACCTGGAAGTAGCCAACTTGTATTACAATGCCCAGATTTTGAAAAACCAGTTGGCCTTTATCCGTGAAAACCTTGTCAACAGCCGAAAGCTGGAAAAAAATACCCGACTCCTTTACGAACAGACCCTGGCGCAGCGTACAGATTGGGACAAGGTGCTGCTACAAAACCAACAACTGGAAAGCAGCGTGACCCAGGTCGAAAGCCGGTATGAAACAGTTCTGAATGCCTTGAAATTTGTGATGGGGCTACCCCTGCATTCCCCAATAGACGTTGCACTTGATATTGGGCAGACCGAGAAGGAAGTGGGTTCCACACGTAGCACCCTGGATGAACGGGTGCAGGAGAAAAAGCAACAACTAGCCCTGCAGGAACTTTCCACCCTTAGACACAGCAAGATTCCGTCCCTTTCCCTTATAGGAAATTACGGCCGCACGGGATTTGGCTACACCGGTAATCCGGAGTCCTTCCTGAATTTCTATCCGGTAAGTTTTGTAGGAGTCCAATTGAGTGTCCCGCTCTTCAACGGGACTGTAACCAATAAAAAGGTCCATCAAAAGAAAATTGAAGTGCAAAATAGCCAATTGCAACAGGAGCTAATCACGGAACAAGCGCACATGGCATATCAAAATGCTTCGCTGCAAAGCCAGGTAGCCGAAAACCTGCTTCACACCAGTCAACAACAAATTGACCTGGCCGCTTCCGTTTACCAAAAAACCCTAATCCAACAACAGGAAGGTATGGTAAGTCTGACCGAGGTACTGCTGGCAGACAATGCCCTGCGGGACGCCCAGCAACAGTACCTGAATGTTTTGGTAGACTACCTCAAAGCAAATCTCGAACGCAAAAAAACCAGTGGAAACCTCTTGAATTGATACCCCATGAAAAAAATCCTATATATCCTGATTCCATTAGTCCTGCTGGGCCTGGCAGTGGCCAAACTACTTTCCAACAAGCAAATCGCTGAAGCACGGGTTTACCAGTATGACCGGGAGCAACCCATACCAGTCAGTATCCTGCAGGTCGAAATGGCAAAGATCCAACCTGAATACGCTTTTACGGGCACCTTTGCCCCGGATAAAGAGAGCCGACTCAGTGCCGAAATGCAGGGCAAAGTCAACCGCATACTGGTAGACGCAGGGGCCACGGTCAAAAAAGGACAGGTGTTGATTATGCTGGATGATACCTTATTGCAATGGCAGCTTAAAGCTGCAGAGGTACAGGTAAAAGGCCTGGAAGCAGACCTCAACCGGTACCGGATTTTGGTAGAAAACGAAGCCATACAGGGTATACAGCTCGAAAAAACGGCATTGGCTTTGGAAACGGCCCGGGTACAGGCAGGTACCCTCCGGGAACAAATCAACAAGACCCAGATCCGGGCTCCCTTCGATGGCATCGTCACGGCCCAACTTACCGAGGAAGGGGATTTTGCGGCGCCAGGAAAACCCCTGTTACAGCTTACCGACATTGGCCGCATCAAATTGGAGATACAGGTGCCGGAACAGGACCTGAAACTTTTCGAAGTGGGCAAAAAATACCTCGTCAGTATTCCTTCCCTTCCAGCTGAACTTACCGGTATAGTCCACATGATCGGTAGTCGGGGCAATGCTGCCAATAGCTTTCCGGTGGAAATCGTCGTTGCGAATATGCCAGAAAAGGAAATCAAAGCAGGTATGTTTGGTCAACTGAACCTCCACAGGAATACCGAAATAGAAGGAATAATGATTCCTTCCTCAGCCATAATTGGCTCTGACCTGGCACCACAGGTCTATGTGATCAAAGCCGGAAAAGCAATCATCCGGGACATTCACATCGAAAAAAGAATGCAGGACAAAGTGCTCGTCCGATCCGGCCTCGGGGAAAAAGATACCCTCATCGTAGGCGGCCTGATCAATGTCTTTGACGGTGCCCCTGTAATTGCCAACCACTAAACCAAAAATCATGAACATTACCTCCATATCCATCAACAGGCCTTCGCTGATCATTGTCCTTTTCAGCCTGTTCATCCTTCTGGGCTACATTGGCTTCACTAATTTATCCTATGAATTGATGCCTGATTTCAACCAACCGGTGGTGGTAATCAAAACGGTTTATCCGGGAGCCGAACCGGAAGAAGTGGAAAGTTCTGTTTCCCAAAAGATTGAAGATGCACTTTCCAATCTGGAAGGGGTGGACTACCTGGTTACCAAGTCCCTTCCCAATGCTTCAGTAGTGATTGCCAACATGAAATACGGTGTGGATTTGGATCAGACCATGTTAGATGCCCAGCGATACATCGACAACATCCGAAAAGATTTACCCGAGCAGGTGTTATCGCCCGAAATGAGCAAGGTTTCTCCAAACGACCTGCCTATCCTGTCCATCACAGCGACCAGTAGCCTGAGCAGTGCGGCCTTTTACCAAAACCTTACCGATGACTACCTTCCCCAGATCCGACAGCTCAAAGGAGTCGCTGAAATCTCCGTATTGGGCGGTGAGCAACGGGAGATCCAGGTAAAGGTGGATCAGGAAAAACTGCGGCACTACCAGGTATCCCTACAGCAGGTGGTAGAAGCCATCAACCGCTCCGGTTTGGACATCCCCGCCGGTTTGGTTCAGACGGAAAAGAATCAACAAGCAGTACGGCTGACTGGAAAATTCACCAACCTGGAAGATATTCAACAGGTTCAGGTGGCCATGCCGGTACCGGGAAGTCCGGTCTATGTGCGGGACCTGGCCATAGTAAAAGACGGTATCCGGGAGATCACTTCTGTGAGCCGCTACAACGGGCAGGAAGGAATTGGCCTGATGCTTAAAAAACAAGGCGATGCCAATGCAGTGGATGTGTCCCGGGCCGTTCGGGAAAAATTAGCGCAAATCGAAGATCTGCATGCTGCCGATGGGATTCAATTTATCATTGCCGATGACAGTACAGACAACACGATTGCTGCCGTTAACTCGGTGGTGTTTGATTTGATTCTTGCGGTAGTTTTGGTTTCACTGGTGATGTTGTTGTTTTTGCGAAGTTTCAGGAATTCCCTGATCGTTCTGGTCGCCATTCCTACCTCTCTGGTAACAGCATTTGCCGTGATGTGGATTTTGGGTTATACGTTAAACCTGATGACCTTACTGGCCATGTCGCTGATCATCGGTATCCTGGTGGACGATGCCACCGTGGTATTGGAAAACATCCAGAGACACCTGGACATGGGCAAAGAAAAACGCAAAGCCGCCATGGACGGCAGGATGGAAATCGGATTTTCCGCCCTTTCCATCACCCTGGTCGACGTGGTAGTATTCCTGCCCATACTCTTTCTGCAGGTATTTGTGGCAGACATGCTCAAGCAATTTTCCGTGGTGGTCATCACCTCCACCCTGACCAGTTTGTTAGTTGGTTTTACCCTGACCCCCTGGATGGCTTCCCGGATAGGTAAATCCGAAGACCTGCACCCCAGTACCGCATTCAACCGTTTTTTGATCTGGTTTGAACACCAATTGGATCGCTTTATCGCCTGGTACGGCAGGCAACTGGCATGGGTGTTGGATCACAAACTGGCCTTTGCCGGCATCATTCTGGCGCTTTTTGCCCTTACAGGGGTCATTATGCGACAAGGCATCATCGGAAAGGAACTGATTGCCACCGGTGATCAGGGAAAGTTCCGGATGTACCTGGAATACGACAAGTCTACCAGTATCAAAGAAAACAACATCCGTACCCTGGAAGTAGAAAATTTCCTGCTTCAGCAGCCCGAAGTAGCTACCGTTTTCAGCAATGTGGGCGGACCATCTACGGGTATAGGAAGCCTGGGGGTCGGTTCAGCCTATAGGTCAGAATTGACAATTCAGCTAAAAGCTTCTAACGAACGAAATACGGTACCGACTGAAACGTACATGAAAAATGTACGGGAAGCACTTAAAAAAGAGTTTCCCGGGGCCAGCTACTCCATGGCGGCTTTGGGTCTTGTTCCCCGGTCTGCACCTATAGAACTGACTCTCAGCGGTCCGGACCAGGACAGGGTACTGACTGAAGCAAGAAGTTTAAAAACAACCATTGAAAACATTCCGGGTGCAGACCATGTCAAATTATCTGTAGAAGAAGGAAGCCCTGAATTTCAGATCATTCCTGATCAGGATAAATTACAACGTCTGGGATTGACCAATGTGTACCTGGGACTGAACGTCCGCAATGCCCTGACAGGAAACGACGATGCTACCCTCACCCAGGCCGGGACGGAATACCCGATACGCATTCAATTAGATAATTTTAACCGGCAAGATTACGATGATGTCAATCGATTGCTCCTGGTGAATCCCATGGGCATGCCCATCACGCTGTCCCAGGTGGCAAAGGTCGTACAGGACAAATCCCCCTCCTTGCTAGAGCGAAAGGACAGGCAGCCTGCAGTCACGATCACGGCCGATGCGCTGGGAAGACCTTCCGGGACCGTAGCCGATGATGTGCTGGCCTATTTCAAGGAAAATCCACTTCCCGAAGATATCAGCTATGTCTGGGGCTCAGATATCAAAAGGCAAAACGACAGTTTCGGCGCACTCGGTTCCGTTTTATTGATTTCCTTCCTCTTGATCTACCTGATCATGGTGGCCTTGTATGACAGTTTTGTCTATCCATTTGTGGTTTTGTTTTCCATTCCAGTGGCCGTTATTGGCTCCTTTCTCGCATTGAACCTATCCATGAACCACCTCAGTTTATTTGCACTATTAGGGATGATTATGCTAATGGGATTGGTCACTAAAAACGCCATTCTGATTGTGGATTTCACCAATCAACTGAAAGAAAAAGGTCTTCCGGTAAGAGAGGCCCTTATGGAAGCAGGAAAAGGCAGGATGCGGCCTATTCTGATGACTACTTTATCCATGGTATTTGGCATGCTTCCCATAGCCCTGGCCGCTGGAACGGCATCGGAATGGAAAAACGGACTGGCATGGGTAATTATCGGCGGGCTACTTTCTTCCCTGGTTTTGACGGTTTATTTGGTGCCGGTAGTATATGAAGCAATGGAACAACTCAAACAGTGGATCCAGGGAAAACCGAAACGAGCTATCACGGCAAAATTTCCATTAACAGATTCCTAAACTTTCTCCAGGAAAATAATATTCACTTTCTGAGCCCCTGTGATTGGATTAATTCTGCGCCTGAACCTTTGGAGATCAAACCTTACCTTTGCCAGCAACGGACTTAACTTTAGCCCTATTCGATTTTTTAACATTTGTAAAAGGTATTCTCTCCCAATCACCTGACCTTTGTCAGACTAATAATGCACGAGATGAATACAGAAAGCATACAACTTGGATTAAAAGAAAACTGGAAACAGTTTACCATACTGGTCATTGTAAACGCCTTTGTGGGTGGGATGATCGGCATGGAAAGAACCATCATTCCCCAATTTGCGGAGATGGAATTTGGCATTGGTTCAAAAACCGCCATTCTTTCCTTTATCACGGCGTTTGGTATCACCAAAGCCATTGCCAACTATTATACAGGACGACTTGCCAACCGCTTTGGGAGAAAAAATCTGCTTTTGGCTGGTTGGCTCCTGGCCATGCCCATACCGTTTATGCTGATTTATGCAGGCAGCTGGAACTGGGTGATTTTTGCCAATGTACTGTTGGGGGTAAGTCAGGGGCTGACGTGGAGCAGCACGGTGGTCATGAAAATTGACCTGGTGGGTGAAAAGGACCGGGGCCTGGCCATGGGTTTAAACGAATTTGCCGGCTACTTTGCCGTAGGGCTGGTAGCCTTTCTGACAGGCTATGTGGCCAATAAGTACGGCATTACGCCTTACCCCTTTTACATTGGAATCTTTATTTCCGTGATTGGGTTTGTGTTGACGGCCCTCTGGGTGAAAGACACCCGGGCATTTGTGCACAAAGAGAGTGCTACCGATACTACCGAACAGCTGAAAAATGTTTTTGTGGAAACCACCTTTAAAAACAAAACCTTAAGTTCCGTGACCCAGGCGGGGCTGATCAACAACCTGAACGATGGCATGATCTGGGGCTTGCTTCCGATCATTCTTGTCTCACTGAATTACAACAATGAAAACATAGGCATCATTACGGCCATTTACCCTACCGTTTGGGGTATAGGGCAACTTTTTACAGGTAAAATGTCCGACCATTATTCCAAAAAGGCCATGCTCTTTTGGGGCATGTTGGCGCAGGGCCTGGCCATCTTACTGATTCCGTATAGCAGTGATTTTTACGTGTTGGCTTCCCTTTCCGCCATTTTAGGATTGGGAACGGCACTGGTATATCCTACCTTCCTCTCCACCATTGCCCAGGCGACCAGTCCCAAACAGCGGGCTGAAAGCATCGGCACGTTCCGGCTATGGCGGGACCTGGGTTATGCCTTTGGGGCTGTGATTTCAGGAATCACAGCGGACTTATTTGGCATTGACTACGCCATATTACTTATTGGGGTACTGACCATTGGTTCATCCCTTGTTATTAAATTCCGTATGCCGGAGAAAATTTCTACCAAAGAGGAAATAACTTAGGAAGAATTCGGCCGCTAACACACCTAAAACAAAGATACCTGGGTAGAAATACCGATTTCCTGCCCTCAGGGGGTTGCAAATCCCCTTAATCTGTACCACGGAATTGCAAATTCCGAGGAACCGGTGCGGAGCGGGCTGTCCGAGATTTGTAATCTCGGACCACAGATAATCAGGATTTGTAATCCTGCTTTCGTAAACATTCGGGGATTGGAAATCCCCTTTTATCTGTACCACGAAATTGCAAATTTCGCAGAGCTGGACGGTCGAGATTTGCAATCCTGTTTTCGAGAACTTCCGGAAAATGAACTTCCCTCCCTATTCCTTGTGTATCTCCACGTTGCGGAACGGATAGGGATTGTCGCTGAGACGTAATTCCTTGCCACTTTCCGTGGTCACATTCTTCAGGATCACTTCTTTGGGCCGCACATGGGGGTACTTTTCCACATACGTATCGTCCGTCATTTCGGGATTGAAATTGCCAAAAATCGCCGGCCCCTGGTAATCTTCCGGATGGTTGGAATCCTTTATGTGCAGGTTTTCGATGACAATCCTTTCCGGCATGTAGGTGGTATAGCCAAAGTCATGCTGCCCCGAATTGGACCCGCCGATCAGGCTGGCACTGGTGCTCCTGCCGCCTGCAGGAATGAAAACGCAATCCCGGATAATGAATTCTCCCTCCCAGGTGCTGCCGTAGTCGGAACGCAGGTTGATCAAGGTCCTGCCGTTCAGGGTGGAATTTTCCACCAAAAAGGTGCCCGTGCCGATGGCATTTATTCCCATATGGCCTAAAGTGGAATTACGAACCGTGGCATTGGCCACTCCCATGTGGGCGTCGAAACGGGAAAAGGTGCAATGATCCAAAATCAGGTTTTTGCAAAAATTGGAGCCCATAATGCCCCAATAGGTGCGGTCGTTGATGTCATTGGTCTGGCTGCAGTCCTCAAAGGAAACATTCAGCGAGCGGCTCAAAGAAATATCGTAGCTGCCCATCGACACCGGAACTCCTGCCGAACCGATGGTACGGTAGGTTTTGTGTCCTGTCAACACCGTATTGCGAACCGTTACATAGGCACAGTCCCGGAAATTAAGAAAGCCGCCATAGGGAGCACCTTGTTCTCCTTCACCTGTAACCCGGTGTTCCAGCCCATCCAGCAGCACATTTGATCGCCGGATCGCAATGCCACGGCTATAATAGGTGTATTTCGATTCGTCCTGGTTGGCAATAGTCATAAAACGCCCTCCCGTAATGCTGAGCTGTTTTTCGTCCATCGGAAGGGCTGTAATTTCCGTTATCTGATCAAAATCCCAGATGATGGGTGCATCCCCATCCACCTTTCCGTCCTTGTCCACAATAAAAATATCCGTCTGTGGAGATCCGTCATTTTGGTTGGGCCCATACCGGATATACCGTCGCACATTGGCATCGGTAACGGTTACCAGGCAAGAGCCAGGCAAATCGGCCTCAATTTTGTCCTGATTCCTCTTCAGGGAAGTTACCCCTTGCAAGTCAAATGAACGCAGGGTGGAACTGACCAGAAACACATGTTTGGTCCGGTCCTCCACATTGGTATCGTCTATGATAAATTCAGCTTTTCCAAAATCGGTATCGGTCTGGATCACTGCGGTACGCAGTTTCCCGCTAATGTAATAACTGTATCCATCATCTGCCTTCACGGGCAGGCCTTCCTGATTGGCCAGGGCGTGGGTGGCAGCGATGGCATCCATATCGTCCGATTTGCCATCTCCTTTGGCACCCAAATCACTGTAGCGAACATGCCCCTGATTTTTTATGTCACGCAAATCCTCAGGAGAAACGTTGACGACTAATTCACCCTTTTCATTGGCATTAACCTGGGTTTGACCCGTGTTATTGGTAATCAAAACACTTTCGTGGGGGCTTGTTTCCTGGGCTTTTGCCGGCAGCAAGCCTTGAAGGGTGCATAAGAAGAGGATAATCAACAGGTTTTTCATGGTATATGGGTTTAATGAAAATAGCAAAACGGTACTCCATTTATTGTTGGCGTTAAGCTGTTCAAAATCTAGAAATTTTCAGGCGTAAACCCAAAGAAATTTCGACCAGCGGAACAAAATCCAATAAAAAGGCCTATTTCACCATTGAAATAGGCCTTTACCTAAATTACTACATTTACCGAAAGTCAACGGTTTCTCCTTTTTTTTCGTCCTATGACAACAGCTGATTTTCAAAGGGATTCAATTCGACCGATTTTAATCCCCACAAAACAATCATCGGCACAATTATTTTCCACATAACCGCAGGTGGAGATCATCCCGTTGTTCTCTCTCTCAAAGTAGGTTTCGGCGTTTTCTCTTTTCACCAACCATTCTTGTTGGGCTTTTGTATATACTTCATCCAGGGTCATCGGTTCGGCTCCGTTTTGGTGGCTGTCCAGTTCGCTTCCGTTTTCCGTCCATTCCAATTCCTCTGCTGGAATCTCCTCTGACAGGTCTTCTGGTAGGGTTGTAAATTTAAAATGTCTTTTTGTAACGGTGCCATCGATTACAGTTAGCGTGGTTTCCCAAGAAAAACCTACCCAACTTCCAAAAACCACGGTATAAGTATAGGAATTGTCCGACGATTCTTTGAAATCCAACCAGGCTGTTTGACTTGCTTCGAAGTCATTATGATGTTCCAGGTCATCGGAAACACATGACGAAATCAAGATTCCAATTAACAGTAGGGCAGTAGTGAAAACGGTGTTTTTCATATTTTTAACCTGTTTCTAAAAATGATTGTTAATTCAACATTGAGTGCGGCACCTATTCATCCGGGCTTAAGTGGTTACCCTCGAATAAACCGGATCGGGTGCACACATAGATGACATTACATCATTGCATGCCGTAATAATGGTCAATTTTGATCCGTTTTCACTGTATTCAAGGGTGGAGCTTACAGGCTGCCCCCCGGAATTGATTTCAATTTCAATAAGATCATCCATGGTTCCCCATACCGCCTCATTACCGATATATAGATCCTTTTCAGCTTCAAAAGCGATCGTTTCTCCCTTAAGTGTAAAGCTTCCCTCCTGAAAATGGGCGTAGCCAACCATATCGCCTGTTTCGGGATCACGATAGGTAATGGATCTCTGGTAGCTCCCATCCCGGTTTAGCACCAGGGAATGGAACAGGTCCAATTCATGGTCCTGATGGAAATTAACCATTTCCCAGGAACCGTAAAGTCCGGCATGGTCGAAGTCATCCCCAGAGTCGGTACATCCCAGAGTAAGCACCGAAACAAGCAGCATAAAAAAGATAGCAATTGGTTTTTGTTTTGACATTGGATTGAAGTTTGGTTTTTTAACCATACGTGATCAACGGTAATTTTGTCCTGATCAGGAACTAAAAAATTCAATATTTTATCTACTATTAAATTGACAGGCATTCCAAACAGGGGCCTGATTCGAAAAAGGGAAGTGGTTTGCCGGGAAGGGTAGCCTGCAGGAAAATAGAAAAAGGGTCAGCATATTGTAACCATGCTGACCCTTTGATGCGGTGATTTTTGCAACTCTTGACTAATACATCAGACCCTCTCCAGCTTCACCGGATAGGTTTTTTGGGAAGCCCATTGGGGGACGTAGATGTTTTCATCACGGTCCACGCAGACATCATGCGGATGCATAAAGCCCTGGAAGCTCAGGTCTTTTCGCTGTTCCTGCAGCTTGCCTCCGACATATTCGGGTGCCGTACCTCCGGGGGTGGATACTACCTTGTCATTGGCATCCAATACGGTAATGTAGCCGGAGTTGGGGTAGGATTGTGAGGTACTGCGGTATACAGCGGCATAGACATGCTGTCCTCTCAGGACAGGCCTACAAACAAATGAGCCCGGCATAGGAATGGTTTTGATGTATTTTCCATCCAGGGTAAACCGCTTGTACTGCATATGGCCCCGGTCTGTAATCAGCAAGGTGGGATTGGCTTTGTCCCGGGTATCTACCAGGATTCCATGACAGCAGTTGAAGGTTTCGTCTGTTTCCCCGGAACCGCCAAATTGCCGGATTAGTTTTCCTTTGGCATCATACTGGGTAACATAATTTCTGCCATAACCATCAACGATATAAATGTCTCCATTGTCCGGATTGATGGCCGTTTCGGTAGGCACAAACTGGCGCGGATAGTCGTAGTTCCCGGTTTCTTTGGGATAATCCAGCACCATGATTTCCTTTCCTTTCAGGTCGGTTTTGATGACCTGATTGCGGGTATTGTCCGCAATGTACAAGAACTCTTCTCCACCTTCATCACTGATGGTAAGCCCATGCGCACCGGGATAGCTGTTTCCCCAGGTTTCGATCAATTTGCCTGATTTATCATAAATAATGACATTATTCTTGGTCTCATTGGTCAATAATATCAGCCTGCCCTTGGCATCTTCTACCATTTCGTGGCAATCGTTGACAGGATTCTTTGAAGGATCCAGGTCTCCCCAGCCTTCAATGACCTTATACCGATGAGTTCCGTGTCCTAAAATGGTTTCTTTTTTCATGCCGTAGGTTTTATTGATGATGATGTTGGGAACCACAGCTCCCGTCAGGACAGAGAGGCCGGTTTTCCTGATAAATTCCCTTCTTGGGTTTAATTTGTTTTCCATTTTTTTTAATTAAGCCAGTAAATCCATTTCTGCCACTCCATCACCGTCCGGAGTGGTATAAAAAGGTCTCTTTTCGATCTCATAATTGGTCTCGGGATCTATGCCCAGTGCATGGTAGATGGTCTGGTGAAGGGCAGCAATTTTGATAGGCTTTTCTATGCTTTTACAAGGCCGCTCGTCTGCAGTTTTACCGTACACATGTCCCCTTTTGATACCTCCACCAAACATCAATACAGAACATCCATCCGTAAAATGCCTGTGCATGCCGTAATTTTTCATGTCCTGAATGATATCGGGTACTTCCACCTGATCTTTCACTTTGGCTCCTGGCCTGCCTTCTGTAAGCATATCGCGGCTGAATTCACTGGCCACAATCACCATGGTCCGGTCCAATCTACCACTTTCATCCAGGTCTTTGATCAATTGCGCTATGGGGGCATCAATGAGCTTTTTCATGTCCTTGAGCCGGGTATGCCCATTTTCGTGGGTATCCCAGCCCATAAATGGCTCATATTCCGACGTTACACTGATAAAACGGGCACCCTGATCTACCAACCTTTTGGCCATCAGGCAACCCAGCCCAAACTTTCCTGTATTGTAGGTGTCATATTTTTCTTTTGGCTCCTGACTGAGGTCAAAGGCCTTGGCCTCCGGGGAGTTCAAAAGCATATAGGCTTGCTCCATGGACCTTTTAAGGGATTCCTTCTGGTAATCTGATCCAAATTCACCCATGGCACTTTCCTGTACCAGGCGTTCGTACAACTGATTCCGGGCTTCAAATCGTTTATTGGACATGCCCACCGGGGGCCTTACACTGTCCAGGCCGGAGGTAGGGTCAGGGATCAGAAAGGGTCCGTATTCACTTCCCAAAAAGCCGGCACTGTGGAAAGCCTTCAACTCTTCTCCTTCTCCAACCGTGAATCGCTGCCCAATATTGATAAAAGGAGGGATTACAGGATTGACAGGGCCCAGTTCTTTGGCCATCCAGGACCCCATATGCGGAACTGTCACAGATTGGGGTGGTTCATAGCAGGTATGCCAATGATATTGGTGCCTGGTATGCAGGATATGTCCCAAATCCGCAGCTACATAAGAACGGATCAAGGTGCCTTTGTCCATCACCTGACCGATATTTTCCAGGCCTTCAGAAAATGATATCCCATCCAATGCTGTCGGTACAGCATCGAAAGTACTCAATACCTCTTTGGACTCCATTCCTTTACGGAAGGGCGTATATTTTTTTGGGTCGAAAGTCTCTGTGTGGGCCATGCCTCCAGCCATGTATAACAGAATAACCGTATCGGCGGTGCTTTTGATCTTTTCCTTTGTAGAACAGGAAGAAAGCAGACCCGACATGGGTACTCCTGCAGCCATGGCGGCCATGGTCGCTGCACTTGTCTTTTTAAGAAAATCCCTTCTTCTCCAGTTATAATTCATCGCTAATTGCTTTTGATCAGTAAATTAATTGAAATTCAGGCAACAACAAAACGGCCCAGAAAAAATCCTGAATGGCTGCAGGTTCCGGATCTTCTCCCAAAACCTCCATGGCTACATTGAATTCATTCTGATGGGGCTCTCTACCCAGTAACTGCCGGTAGGTTTCATGAACAATAATGTCTCCATCACCGTACTTTTCCTTCCATCTCAGGGCCCCTTCCTGAAGTGCCTCGTTCAGGGTTTCTCCATTGGTGAGCTCCAGGGCCTGTAGTAAACTGGCCTGACTGTCCCTGCTGGTTGATACCACTTCCCGGTTGGGCCTGCCCAAAGCTTTCAGGAAATCATTGTTGGCTACCAGGGATGCCCTGGCAAAAGTCATGTTGGCCTGCTCGGAAACGGCCAGTTCATTGGGATTGTATTTGAGTTCCTCCATCTCAAATAGCGGATGAATATTTTGACTCACCCCATCTGCAAATTGCTCTGCCGTTAGCCTTTTGGTCACCACTCCCTCAAACACAAAATCATCATCTGTCAAGATCTGAGGATCTTCTATCGCCACAGCAGGCTGCTGATAGGCCTGGGAGGTGGCTATTTTATAAATCAGGTTTTTCAGGTCATAGCCATTGTCTTCAAAATCAGTGGCCATCCAGTCCAGCAAGTCCTGACTCCAGGGAATATTATCCATTTCATCTGCCGGTTCTACCAGCCCTCTTCCCATCAGCTGTTTCCAAACCCTGTTCACTATGGTTCTGTACATCCTGCCATTTGCCGGCTGAACGAGATATTCCGCCAATTGCTCCAGCTTTTTGTCCCTGTTGGCTGTGCTGTCAATTTCTCCCAATTCCTCCCATAGAATTTTCGTGCTGGCCTTCTTTCCTATGGGGGTTTCACACCTGCTGACTTCAAGGGTGGTATCTGCAAAGATATTCGCAAAGGCATAGGCCTCTTCCAGCTTCCAATCGCTGATAAAACTGTCATGGCAGGAAGCACATTTCAGATTCAGGCCCAGGATCACCTGCCCTACGTTTTGGGCGGCCTGCATTTCTGTAACCTGACTGGCATTGACATCCCCTCTCCAGCGAATCCCCTCTATAAATCCTTTGGATTTTTCATCCGGATTGAGCAATTGTTTGACAAACTGATCATAGGGTTTATTTCCTCTGAGTGACGTATATAACCAGTCTGTAATGGCAAACCTTCCCTTGGTAATGTAACCGGTACCTGTATAGTCATTTCTAAGCGCATCGTTCCAAAATGTCATCCAATGGGTCGCATAATCGTCGTTTCGATTTAACAAAGCTTCCACCCAGGCAGCCCGCTTGTCAGGACGGGTATCTTCCTCAAAAGCCTTGTAGGTTTCCGGATCTGGCTGAAGCCCGATGATGTCCAGGTAGATCCTTCTCAAATAGGTCCTATCGTCTACCGGGTCTTTCCAGCTCATGTCTTGTTCCTGAAAATATTCATCCACCCAAATATCTATGGGTTGATCCAATCCTTTCCTCGCAGCGGGAACATTGGGTCTCCTGGGTTCCAGAGCAGCCACTCGGTATTCACTCACCTCGCTGGCGGCATCTGGCCAGGGTGCACCCCTGTCGACCCAAAAAGAGATCAAAGCAATTTCATCCCCGGACAATACCTTGCCTTTGGAGGGCATGGCTTCTTCATGATCTTTGGGTAGTTTGATCCTTCTGACCAATTCGCTTTTTCCTGAATTTCCCGGAACGATCACCGGCCCGGATTCTCCTCCTTCAAAAACATATTCTCTCTCATCCAGCCTCAATTCTCCTTTGATCTTGGCATCACTGTGGCATTTGTAACAATTGTGGGCCAATACAGCCCTTACTTTACCTACCAGCTCCACCTGCTTTTGCTCACTGAGTTCTCCCTCCTCTCCGAATGCCACCAAATCTATGTTCAGATTTTCAGGAGAATAGCTGTCTTCGTTCCAGGGAAAGGTACTGGTAAGGTAATCTTCGCCATGCGTCAGGGAAGCTCCAAAATGACCGGCCACAGATACTCCTATGGCTGAAACAAATAGTACAGATCGAAAAGCCTTTACTGACTGTGGGTTACGACCCCCCGCTGTCTTTCTTAAAAAATATATCAGCAGCAGGCCAATGATAGCGGTAGCTATACCTGTCCACTGGTGCACATCCAGGGTGCTGCCTCCATAATCTTCCACCGTGGCCAGTATCCATCCGAGACTCGCAGCCAGAACTGCCCCGGCCACCCCAGCCCAAACCAGCAAGTCAATGCCCGGTCTCAGCTTATGGTTGAAATTTTTTAAGGTAAACAATTCCAACAGGGCCGCAAACAGCAATAAACTCACGGGAAAGTGAACAGCCAGGGGATGCAAGCGTCCCAAAAACTTCCATAGCCAGAAGGGTTCAGTACCCTCCGCTTGTTCCTGAAGTCCTGCAGCCAATAATCCATCTCCCAGACCGACACAGAGCAGAAGAACTGCGGTCACCCAAAAAATGGCCGTGCTTTTATATTTCATTTTGTTCATAATCTTTTTACAATATCAATTATTTTCAATCCGCCTTCAGGCAACATCCCAAATCATGGGGAACGGAAAAGACGCTTCACCACTTTCGAAATCGGGATCCATGCCTCACAATAATAAATAAATTCATTATAATTACTAGCCTGTACTATCCTGTCTATAACTCAAAATATAAATAAAGCAACATAGAATAGCAAACGGTTTTACACCTGTACTACAGTACAGTACAGGATTGGGCTTTGACAATGATGGTATAAATTGCTACTTTTAAAATCTATGCAGAAGCAAATTTGATGAAGAGCCGTAATCTGTTACTTGTATTGCCCGTTTTAGCGTTGGCTATTTATTGGTCATGGCCCAAGGATGACCTGGTAAGTTACAACCGTGACATACGCCCCATCGTCAATAATAAATGTATTTCCTGCCATGGAGGGGTAAAGCAATCCGGAGGTTTTTCGCTGCTGTTTGAATCTGAAGCAAAAATGGCTACCGAATCCGGCAAACCTGCCATTGTTCCGGGAGATGCAGGAGCCTCTGAAATGGTAAAGCGGCTCAGCCACCATGATCCGGAGATGCGCATGCCTCTGGGCAAGGATCCCTTATCCGATCAGGAGATTGAGCTGATAAAAAAATGGATCAACCAGGGCGCCGTCTGGGAAAATCATTGGGCCTATATCCCACCAGATGGCGACATTGTCCCTCCCAGCCTTCCTGAAGAAGCTGACGCCAATAACAAGATTGACCATTTTATTTTCAGTAAACTGAAAGAAATGGAGCTCCGGCCCAATCCGGAAGCTTCCAGAGAAATCCTCCTGAGGAGATTGGCTCTGGATATCACGGGCATTCCTCCGAGCCTGGAAGATTATGCTTCATTTAAGGAGGACGACTCTCCCGATGCTTATGAAAAGGTGGTGGACCAATTACTTGATTCCCCCCATTTCGGTGAAAAATGGGCAGCCTTTTGGATGGACCTGGCCCGGTATGCTGACTCCAAAGGATATGAAAAAGACCTGCACCGGGAAATCTGGAAATACAGGGATTGGCTGATTGAGGCTTTCAACGATGACATGCCGTATGATGCCTTTTCCATTGCCCAAATTGCGGGGGACCTGTTGCCCAATGCCGGTGAAAAAGACCTGCTCGCTACTGCATTTCACAGAAACACCATGGCCAATGATGAAGGAGGAACCAACGATGAGGAATTCAGGGTTGCCGCTGTTATGGAAAGGGTAGGCACCACCTTTGAAGTATGGCAGGGCACCACCATGGCCTGTGTACAATGTCACAGCCATCCATACGATCCCATCCGACACGAGGATTTTTATAAATCCATGGCTTTTTTCAACAATACCCGCGACAAGGATCTGTACAACGAACAACCCAAGGTATTTACCTATGAACCTGCCGAAAAGGAAAAAGTCAAAAAACTCCTGAGCTGGGTAAATGATCGGCTGCAGCCTGAAGATAAGTTAAATGCTGTCTCTGATGAATTTCTACACCAACAGAAAAAAGAGCTGCTTTATCAGCTGGGTCACCGTAGGGTAGAAGCAGAAGAGTTTCAGGACAAGAGCCGCTTCATTGAACTGGTGGCTCATGATCAGGCCTCTATTTGGCAGGTACAGGACAGTTCCTGGATCATGTTTGAGCAGGTAGACCTGGCAGAGGTGGAAGCCATTTCCCTGAAGTATGCTTCTCTTACCGGAGCCAGGGTAGAAATCAGACTGGACTCCATGCTGGGTGAAAAAATAGGCGCAGGCGTTTTTGAAGTAACTGGTAAAGGCTTTCCCGGCAACCGTCCGGAGCAATGGAAAACTTTACATATACCCATCAAACCGGTAAACGGGAAGCGTGATGTTTTTTACTATTTTAAAAAGGACAGGATTTTTGCTCAGGATCTGGTAAGGGTAGACTGGCTCTATTACCACGAAAAGTCAGCCGCAAAAGACCGGTATCCAGTAGCCGTGCAGCAAAAACTGGATGAATTATTGACTGTAAATCCAATCCAAACACCAATTTTACGTGATCTGCCGGCAAATAAATCCAGGCAGACCCGGATTTTTGAGCGTGGAGACTGGAGATCCACCGGTAAGGAGGTTCGGGCAGGTATACCAGAAATCATGGGCAGTATCAGCGAACCAGACCCAGACAGGATGGATTTGGCCAGATGGCTGGTCAGTGAGGAAAATCCCCTGACAGCCCGGGTAATGGTAAACCGGATCTGGGAACAGTTATTTGGCTTTGGCATTGTAGAAAGTATGGAAGACTTTGGCAGCCAGGGAATACCACCCACCCATCCCGAACTTCTGGATTACCTGGCAGTGACCTTCAGAGAGGACCTGAACTGGTCCATGAAGTCCCTCATCAAGATGATCGTGATGTCGTCAAGTTACCGTCAAAGTTCCCTCACCAGCGATGAAAAACTAAACAAAGACCCCTACAACAAATACCTTTCCCGGGGATCCCGGACACGGCTACCTGCGGAAACCATCAGGGATCAGGCATTGGCACTCAGCGGCCTGTTAAACAAGAAGCTTTATGGCCCCAGTGTCATGCCCTACCAGCCGGAAAATATCATCAGCTTCGGGGGCCGGTTTTGGTTTGAAAGCGAAGGACCGGACAAGTACCGGAGAGCAGTTTATACCTACTGGAAAAGAACCCATCCCTATCCCTCCATGGTGACCTTCGACAGCCCTTCCAGGGAAGTTTGTACTTCCAGAAGGGTGAGAACAAACACTCCCCTGCAATCTTTGGTTTTACTGAATGACCCGGTATATGTAGAAGCAGCCAGTGCCTGGGCACAGAGGATATTGGAGGAATCAGGAGATGATATCAAGGGAGGGATTCAGAAAAACCTGCAACTGGTCACTGCCAAACCTCCTGAACAGGAAAAAGTGGATGTTTTACACCAGCTTTACGAGGAATCTCTGGCCTATTACAAGAAGGAGGGGAAAGATTTGGATTCCAATCCTCAACTCGCTGCCATGCGCTTGGTGAGTAATGCCATGTTGAATTTAGATGAATTTATAACCAGAAGATAAGATGAACATTTGGGAAGAAGCTTTCATCCGCAAGGCACAATACAACAGCAGGAGGCATTTTTTAAAAAAATGTACCTCTGGTTTGGGGGCTTTGGCCCTGGGCTCGCTGATGGGATGCGGAGAACAGCCTACTGGGGCTAAGGTGTCACCCCGACTGGCAGGAAAAGGGCCGCATTTTGCACCAAAAGCCAAAAGTGTCATCTTTCTCCACATGGCCGGTGGGCCCTCCCACCTGGAGCTTTTTGACTTTAAGCCTACCCTACAAGAGCTGCATGGCAAAGCTACGCCCAAATCCCTTATGGAAGGGAAGGAATTTGCCTTTTTAAAAGGAACTCCAAAACTACTGGGACCCCAGGCCGGTTTTGCCAGACATGGTCAGTCAGGGGCTTATGTCTCCGATTACATGCCGGAATTTGCGCAGATGGTGGATGAGGTAAGTTTGCTTAAGGCCATGCATACCAATGAATTTAACCATGCCCCTGCCCAGCTGTTCATGCATACCGGCAGTCCCAGACTTGGCAAGCCGAGCATTGGTGCCTGGTCAGTTTATGGCCTGGGATCTGAAAACAAAGACCTGCCGGGCTATGTGGTGTTGACTTCAGGTGGAGGGGCCATCAGTGCCGGTAAAAGTGCCTGGGGAAGTGGGTTTTTACCGACCGTTTACCAGGGCGTGCAATGCCGCTCAGAAGGAGACCCGGTACTCTTTTTGTCCAACCCGAAATCAATAGATGCCCCCCTGCGGAAAAAATCGATTGAAGCCATCAACCGGATCAATCAAATGGAATATGAGCAATCCATGGATCCAGAGATACTCACCCGGATATCCCAATATGAATTGGCCTTTCGCATGCAGAGCTCCGTTCCGGAAACCATGAATATCAATGACGAGCCGGAATATATCCATCAGATGTATGGTACCTCACCGGGCAAAGCTTCCTTTGCCAACAATTGTCTGTTGGCCAGAAGATTGGTAGAAAAAGGGGTACGGTTCATCCAGCTGTTTGACAACCGCTGGGACACCCATGGGGTGGGGGCCGGAAACGGTGTAGGAGAGGGGATGCGCCGATCCTGCAAGGCCATAGACCAGCCAATCGCTGCCTTACTCAAAGACCTCAAGCAAAGAGGTCTGCTGGAAGAAACCCTGGTGGTCTGGGGAGGGGAATTTGGGCGTACGCCCATGATGGAAGCCCGCACCGGAGAAGGATTTGACGGCAGGGACCATCACCTGGAAGCTTTTACCATGTGGATGGCCGGCGCCGGTGTCCAGAAAGGAAAGGTGCATGGGGTGACGGATGAAATCGGCTATTATGGAATAGAGGGGCGCACCCACATACACGATTTGCAGGCCACCATTCTGGAAAGGCTTGGATTCGACCATGAACAACTGACTTATGAATTTCAAGGCAGAAATTTCAGATTAACCGATGTGCATGGAAAGGTAATCAAAGAAATCCTATCCTGAACCTACACCTTCATTGTCAGCCGGGAGCTGATTTTCACAAAAACCAACTTCATAAAGCAAGAATGGAGCCGTTGGGCGCCTGTGCTTGTTCTCTCCCTGTTTTTGCAGGGCTTGCCACTGTCCGGAAAAGGCCTTGCTCATCAGGGCGAAGGGATTCGGCCCTCTGGGTCAACACTTTCCCCTGACCGCTAAGCATCATACCGTTGATCGCCATCAATTCACCTTCTTTGTCCTCCATCAAAAAGCTGAAATGGTTACCTCCTACCTGGATAACATAATTGACTTCCTTGCTGGCTTGCTGCAGTTCAATGGCGGATTGTTTCTGCACGGGGCGGTGCCTTTTCTTGAAATCACTTTCGGAGATAATTTTCCCATCCGCTACATGTCCGGATTCCCATAGCAACTCTCCCTCTGCATTGAACTTGCTCAGGTAAAAACCGTTGTATTTTTGTGCTTTGAAATGAAAGGGGTTCTTTCCAAAAGAATCCTCTCCGGAAAGCCCGCTGAGATAAAAAGCGCCCGTCTGTTCATCAAGGGTAAAACCAAAATAGGCACCTATCCTATAGGCATTTCCTGATGGAACCGGGCTAAAGGAAGCATAGCCAGGGTAATTATAGTCGGTTGCCAGGAGAAAGTTGCGGTCATTTTCGTCTACATGAAAAGAGGGGCGTATGGCTTGCGCTTCAGGTGTATAATCCAAGTCAAAATTCCGGATCAACTGACCATCCGGATCAAAGCTCGCCACCTTGCAATAAAGGCTATTGGAAACCAGGTCCGCATCTTTCAGTACCATGTATTTTTCCTGACCCACCTGCCCGGCAAAGGTCCATTGTGGATTCCACTTAGTTTCGGCAATTTCAGGCAATTCAACATTGACCTGATCAAAGAATAGGTCCCTTATCCGGAAGCGATTGAGCAAAAAGTTCATTTTGTGTGACTTGCCCAGCCTGAATTTATCGGGATTTTGACCCGCCGTCAAAAAATACAGGAAGGATTCATCTGCAAATACCGCATGCAGAGATTCCCCCATCAGTTTTTGCTGGTCTTCAAAAGTCAGACTGCGGATCAGCTTTCCTTCCCTGATATGCTGGATGAGGGCTGAACCCGGTCCTTTCAGGGAGGGGCTTACCGCCAATACAAAAATATCCTGCCCACTGGCTGAGGCAATTAAATCAAATCCGGCATTGGCCGAAGTTGCAGGGAGTTGAAGCTCCCAAAGTTTCATCCGTTGATGGTCGTATTGAATCAGGGTATACCGGCCCTTTTCTACCGCAAATCCCTCCAGGCTACCATTTTGGCCTAGATCCACTACTTTCCGTTGTGTAGCATTGGGATTTACGCTGCAGGCCCTCTGCCTGGCATCTAACCAGGTATTGCTTAACAAAAGAAAAATCAAAGTAAAAATCACCACCGCCCTCATATGCTGTCTGTTAAAATTCGATGGTTCAAATTTCATTATTTTTTATTTGAAATACAAATTATTGATCACAAAAAACATTTTTAAAGATGAAAGGTGCTTCACTTTTTTTTGAGTTCCTTTCAGCAAAAAGTATTAAATGAAAACAAATCAGGGTCTCTCTAGGTTTTAAAATGAGATTGAAATGAAAATATGACTTTTTTTATTTATTTTTATTCAATCCCAAAATCATTTTCGATTTACTATTAATCCTATTACCGCTTCAAAAACCAGGTTAAATGTCAGAAAAGCGATTAAAAAAACTTTACGACTATTTGATGTATATGCCATCAGCACGGGGGCCATGTTCAGTTCGGGATTTTTCCTATTGCCCGGGCTTGCAGCAGCCATGACAGGCCCTTCCGTAGTTTTGGCCTACCTGGTAGCCGGTTTCATGATGTACCCTACCATGCTCAGTGTTGCAGAATTGGCCACAGCCATGCCAAGAGCCGGAGGGGCCTATTATTTTATTGACCGGAGTTTGGGGCCTTTATTCGGAACCATTGGTGGCATAGGGTCCTGGTTTGCCCTTATTTTCAAAAGTGCCTTCGCACTTATTGGAATGGGGGCATACATGGCAATTTTCATTGATGTGCCCATCACACCAGTAGCGATTGGTTTGACGCTAACCTTTGGGTTTACCAATATTATCGGTTCTAAGGAAGCGGGTTGGTTGCAAAAAGTATTGGTCGCTACCCTGGTATTCATCTTAACTTTTTATGCTATTCAAGGTTTGGCAAGTGTTTTTCAATATGATTTCTTTTCCCATTTGAGGGAAGAATATGATGTGTTTTTTCTGAATGGGGCAACCGGTTTTTTTGGGTCCATAGGCTTGGTCTTTGTTTCTTATGCCGGCCTGACCAAGGTTGCCAGTGTCGCTGAAGAAGTAACAGACCCGGATAGAAATATTCCCCTAGCCATGATGTACTCACTGGCAACAGCCACTATAATTTATGTGATCGGTGTGTTTATCATGGTGTCTTTATTGGATAAAGACGTTTTCTTTTCTGATTTGACTCCTGTGGCCACAGCAGGAGAGGTATTCATGAATTGGCTTCCCGGAAAGATGGGGCTGATTCTGGTGGTCATTGCTGCCATAGCGGCTTTTGCTTCTACTGCCAATGCAGGAATCATGTCTGCTGCGAGGTACCCGCTGGGCATGGCCAGGGACAAATTGATTCCTGCCTATTTTGGAAATCTGGGCAAATTCCAAACTCCATTTTATGCCACAGTTGCCACTACGGGTTTGATGGTCTTTTTACTACTGGTTTTTAACGTCGAGTCGGTAGCCAAAATCGCTAGTACCTTTCAGCTCATGCTGTTTGGATTATTAAACATCTGTGTGATCGTCATGCGGGAAAGTGAATTGAAAGGATACGACCCTGGATTCAGGTCGCCGTATTATCCCTGGGTACAGATCACCGGCCTGTTATTTTCCTTGTTTCTAATCATAGAAATGGGGTTTTTGTCCCTCATTTTTACATTTTTGATTATCGGAGCCAGTATCTTCTGGTATTTTAGTTATGCCAAGGATAAGGTCAAAAGGGAAGGGGCCATGTTTCACGTTTATAGCAAACTGGGGCAGAGAAGGTATGATGGTTTGGAAATGGAACTCTGGAACATGATGAAAGAGAGGGGACTGAGAGCGGAGGATCCCTACGAAAGGGTGATCAGCAGGGCCCTGATCCTGGATGCCGGGGCTGAGGAATACAATTTCGAGCAATTGCTTGAAAAAGTATCAGATCACTTTTACCATAAGACCGGCCTAAAAAAGAAAACCTTATTGAAAGCCTTTCAGGATGAAAAAGAAGAGGGATTGATTGCTATCGGAAAAACCACTGCTTTAAAGCATGTCAGATTTGAAGAAGACATGGATTCAGAGGTCGCCATTGCCCGCTTCAAAGATGGGATTCCGGTAAAGTTCGGGTATTTTGAATTATTCAAGGCAAAGAAGAGAAATTGGCACAAGAAATTGCATGCCGTGATTTTTCTGATCAGTTCCAAAAAACATTCCGGCCAGCACTTGCGAATGCTGGCCCACCTGGCAGAAATTCTGGACAATGAAAACTTTCCTGAACGATGGCTGGCGGCTAAGGATGAAAACGAGCTGCGACAGATTTTGCTCAGAGACGAACGCTTCATTAACATCCTGCTGGAAGAAGGTAAGCCCTCTGGCATACTTATCGGTAAGATGATTCAGGAATTGCGATTACCGGAGAAATCCCTGATCACGGTTATCAAAAGAGGAGGAAAAATAATCTTTCCCCATGGAAATTCAGTATTGAAAGCAAAAGATGAATTGTCAATCATAGGAGAAAAGCAGGAAATTGACGAAATTCGCAGCCAATATGAGGCCAATCCCCTGACTACTGAGGAAAAAGCTTCAGGATAGGGGTCTTTTTCCCATTTGCAGTTCAGCTTTTATGATTCATTTGAAAGACAAATCCAGCAATAGCTGGCTCATTGTAGGCATTTTGCTGGTGTCTTTTAACCTACGCCCCTCCATTTCTGCTGTGGGGCCTCTGATTCCCTTCATCCGGGAAGACATGAACCTCTCCAACGGACTCGCAGGTTTTCTCACTACCCTTCCTTTACTTACATTCGCCACTTTTTCTTTGTTTTCCGCTGCCATCGGCAGGCGTCTGGGCAAAGCAAAAGCAGTTTTTCTGGGATTGTTGATTTTAGGCTCCGGATCAATAATGCGGGTATCTGCAGGACCTGTTACGCTTTACCTGGGAACAGCCCTGACCGGTATTGGGATTGTTATCTGCAATGTACTGATCATCCCATTGATAAAATCCAGGATGCCCTCCAAAACCGGAAAGGTAATGGGCATGTTCAGCGCAGGTATGACCCTGATGGCCGCCATTGCTACAGCCGTCAGCGTCCCCCTGGCCACAAATTTTGGTTGGAGAGGATCCTTATTGTTTTGGACCCTATTCCTTTTTCTGGCACTGTTGGTCTGGTGGCCACAATTAACGCTATCCCCCAAACCTGACAATCAAAAACAAGAAGCTGGAAAATCGGTTTGGCGCTCACTACTAGGCTGGCAGGTAAGCCTGTTTATGGGCGTGCAATCCCTGCTTTTCTTTACCCTGATCACCTGGCTACCAGACATGATGATAGCACGGGGCCTGAGTGCCACACAGGCAGGGTTGCTGGCATCACTGATGCAAGTGGTAGGTCTTATAGGCACCCTCTTCTCTCCGGTCATCGCTACCAGGTTCAGCCAGCAATCAGGAATGGCCCTGGCCATTGGCCTGATTTATTTACTGGGCTTCAGTAGCCTTTTCTCCCATGAAATCTGGTTGAATGTATTGGGAATAGGAATGGTGGGATTGGGAATGGGTGCCAGCCTTAGCCTGGCCTACACCCTGATTGCCCTGCGAACAAAAAATGACCTGTATACTTCAGGACTTTCGGGAATGGCACAATCGGCTGGTTATTTTCTGGCTGCGCTTGGTCCCATGCTTTTTGGAATTGCCTTTGACCTATGGCAGGATTGGAACCTGCTCATTTACCTGATGCTGGGAGCATCGTGTGTTTTCATGTATTTTGGTTATTTTGCCGGTAAAAACCGAACCATATAACCTGATACGAGAATTTTCATAAAATTGCCGTAAATCACAAGGTTTACTTAATTTTGTATCGGATAAAACTATTTCATTTTATGCAGGAATTCTTTGCGTCTTTTGGCATTACGCAGCCCATTTTTGATTATCTGCTCATGCCCTTGTTTATTTTTCTGGCCAGGGTAGTGGATGTTTCCATCAATACCCTGAGAATCATGTTCGTACTGAATGGTAAAAAGACCGTTGCTCCGGTACTGGGATTCTTTGAGGCACTGATCTGGCTCCTGGCCATCGGTCAGATTTTTCAGAATATCAATAACCCCATGTCCTACGTTGCCTACGCAGGGGGATATGCCATGGGAACCTATGTGGGGATGGTGATAGAGGAGAGACTTGCTTTGGGCAGGGTCCTGGTAAGGATTATCACTCCCGAACCTTTACCAGAGTTGGTAGAGTACATGAAAGATAAGGAATACCGCTTTACATCTGTAGGGGCAGAAGGCAGGTATGGCAAAGTAATTTTAATGTTTACCGTGATCAAAAGAGAATATTTGCCGGGATTTATCGGTAAGCTGAAGGAGAGCAACGAAAAGGCTTTTTACACCATTGAGAGTGTCAAAAGGATTTCTGAAGATGACCTGAACGTCATGGAAGACCGTCCCAGGTTCACTACCCGACTCCGGAATCTCATCAGAAAGTAAATTTATTTGCTGAGCTCCAACTCACCCAGATTATTCATGTTTCTCAAGATCCAGTTTTGCCTCCCTCTTATATAAGTTGTGGGTTGGTCTGGCCGCCACCTCAAAGGATTAGGTAAAACGGCTGCTATCAGGGCCGCTTCCCTTTTGCTCAGGTCCGAAGCTGACTTACCAAAATACAGCTGGGCTGCGGCCTCAGCTCCGTAGATACCATCTCCCATTTCTATCACATTCAGGTAAACTTCCATGATCCTTTCCTTAGACCAGAAAAATTCTATCAGAAAAGTAAAATACGCTTCCAGACCTTTCCTAATCCAATTTCTTTGGGGCCATAAAAAGACATTTTTTGCCGTTTGATTGCTGATGGTACTTCCCCCCTTCAGGCTTTTACCAGTACGATTTCCTTCAAATGCCTTTTGTATGGCCTCCCAGTCAAAACCATGATGCTCCAAAAATTTCTGGTCTTCAGCGGCAATCACTGCCAGATATAAGTGTGGCGATACCTCATTGATAGGTACCCAATCCTTTTTCAAACGGAAATCCCTGCTTTCATCAAAGGCCTGCTCAAATGTGCGGACCGCCATTAATGGGGTAAAAAAAACTGGGATGCTGCGATAAAGGATTACCGTGAATATAGAAAGCAGGAAAAGCCCAATCAGGATATAGGAGATCCAATGAAATATTTTTTTTGCCTTTTTTTTCACATTACAAAGGGAAGATTCGTTTTAGCAAAGTCCAATTGGTTACAAGACCTGTTGTATTCCCAGTAAATTTACGGATAAGCCGGGTCGAAAAACCAACATTTGTTAAATAATTAGGTTGAACCCCGCACTTTGCCCGTAGGCCCCTGAAACCCCGGGCAGGTATTCTTTCTGCTTCCATTACTTGAATTTTTAAACCGGAGAATGCCGGTAATGTGGCCCAGAAATCCTTCCCTCCTTTTTTTTAATCCAAGGTAATCCTTAATTTTCCAACCGCAAATGAAACATTCTACAGAGTCCCAGATCAAAAACCGCCTGCCAGAACCATTTCTGGATCAAATGAAACAGCAGCTTGGCCAACGGGAGCTGGAACAATTTTTACAAGCGCTGGAACAAAAAACGCCGGTAAGTCTCCGGCTTAATCCAAAAAAATGCCAGACAAGCCCTTTTGAAGGCAGTCCCCTTCCCTGGTGCCCGCAAGCCTATTACCTTGAAGAACGACCCATTTTTACCCTTGATCCCTTGTTCCATTTAGGCGCTTACTATGTTCAGGAAGCTTCCTCCAACTTCCTATGGCAGGCATTACATCAGTTTGATTTACCTCAATCTCCTCTGGCATTGGACCTATGTGCTGCCCCCGGTGGAAAATCTACCCTGATCAGCAGCTTTTTGGGTGAAGAGGGTCTATTGGTGGCCAATGAAGTCATCAAAAGTAGAAATCAGATTTTGAGAGAAAACCTGATCAAATGGGGCCTGGGCAATGCCATCGTAAGCCAAAATGATCCCTCCCATTTCTCAAACCTGGAGAATTCATTTGATTTTGTACTGGTAGACGCCCCCTGTTCCGGTGAAGGCCTATTCAGAAAGGATCCTCAGGCCATAGCGGAATGGTCCCAGGAAAATGTGCATGTCTGTAAAGGGAGGCAGCTGAGAATCCTTCAGCAGGCAGCCGGTCTGCCCAAACCGGGGGGATACCTGATTTATTCCACCTGCACCTATAATTGCCAGGAGAATGAAGAAAATGTTCGCTACCTGGTAGAAAACTTTGGATACGAAAAAGTAATCGTACCGATCAAAAGCAGTTGGCATATCACACAAAGCGAAATAACCGTTTCTTCACAAAGCATTCCCTGCTATCGCTTTTATCCGCACAAAGTAAAGGGGGAAGGCCTTTTCATGGCCATCTTGCGAAAACCGACTTCCGGAAAACCGCACAAACCTTTGCGGGAGGGCAGGGATTTCAATCATCCCCACCTCAAAAGGTTTTCCATTAAAAATTCTAAACGATCAAAATTCCCTGAGCTGAACTTCCCTTTTGAAGTAAAACTTTACCAATATGACAAACATGTTTTTGCTTTACCAGAAAAATGGAGCCCTGTGTTCGAAAAAGTAGCCACACAATTGAATGTACAGTACTTTGGTGTTGAACTGGGAGATTGGACAAAAGAGCAATTTTTCCCGGCTCATGCCTGGGCCATGGGCATTTATCCCATTCCCGACTATCCCTCGGCAGCATTGTCCCGGGAAGAGGCGATTCAGTACTTAAAAAAAGAACCCATCACCCTCTCTATTAAAGAAAGGGGATGGGTGTTGGTCAAATACAGGGGTTTGAATCTCGGTTGGATCAAAAACCTGGGTAACCGATCAAACAATTACTACCCTAAAGAGTGGCGCATAAGGATGAAATGATTACTCTTCCATCCCAAAGCCGGATAGATCGAAAACCTCATCTTCCAGATAATGGGGATAAATTTTTTGATGAATCTTTTTCACCTCAGAGGTAATTACTTTCCTGAATCCGGCAATATTAGTGCCGTTGCCAGCTGCCATAAACACTGGTTTGATCTCAGATTTCTTGGTATAACTTTGCTCCAGCTTTTCAAAATCAATAAAGTTGGCACTTTCTACCTCATGTTCAGACATCAGCATCCTTTCGGCCTCCGAAGGCATTTTAGGTGCAATGTCAATTTTATTAAATACCATGATCACTGGTTTATCTCCAGCCCCCATTTCATTTAACGTCTGATTCACTACTGAGATCTGATCCTGGTAACCGGGGTGGGATAAATCCACTACATGAACCAATAGATCTGCTTCTTTAATCTCGGCAAGGGTGGATTTAAATGATTCGATCAGGTGGGTGGGCAGTTTGCGGATAAAACCTACCGTATCGGAAATCAGGAAGGGAATGTTTTCCAGAACAACTTTCCTGACGGTAGCGTCTACGGTAGCAAATAGTTTATTCTCAGCAAGGATATCTGCTTTTGTCAAGAGATTCATGAGGGTACTTTTGCCGACATTGGTATATCCTACTAAGGCTACCCTGACTATGCCTTTTCTTCCTTTCCGTTGTGTATTTCCCTGTTTTTCTATTTTTTTCAGCTTCTCCTTGAGCAAGTCAATTTTTTGCCGGATATCCCTTTTATCTGTTTCGATTTCCTTCTCTCCGGCACCACCACGGGTTGCCGTCCCTCCCCTTTGCCTTTCCAGGTGCGTCCACATCCGGGTAAGTCTGGGCAACAGGTACTGGTACCGGGCCAACTCTACCTGGGTTTTGGCCTGGGCGGTTTTTGCCCGGCTCAAAAAGATATCAAGGATTAGCATGGACCTGTCGTACACCTTTATTTTAAGCTCATTTTCCAATATTTTAACCTGAGACGGACTCAAATCTTCGTCAAAGATCGCCATATCCACCCCAAAATATTCTATATAGGATTTTATCTCTTCCAGTTTTCCTGAGCCTACGAAAGTACGGGCATCCGGCTTTTCCATTTTCTGGGTAAAGCGATGGATGGCTTTTGCTCCGAGTGTCTCTGTCAGGAAAGCCAGTTCATCCAGGTGCTCCTGCACCACTACATCCGACTCATGCTGGTGGATCAGTGCCACCAAAACAGCTGTTTCCTGCTTAGGCTCCGTGTCTGTTAATTTTGCCAGTTTTCTGCTGTATTTACTCATTCAATGGGATTAATCTAACTTCAACTCCTTTTCCGGAAGATTATTAACGTAAAGGGCCAAAAATAGATTCATTATCAAAATGAATAATCAGACCCAAAGTGCAGTTATTATTCCTTTGGCAGGTCTTCCCTATCCTACTAGCTACAGAACTTGTTAAAATTCGTTTAAAATTGGTATATTTTCAGTTCTTATTTGCCAAATTGCAGCGTTTTCAGACACCAAAGACAGCAAACATGGAAATCAGGAGCACGCCTATCAAAGACGTTTATGAAATCTACCCAAAAATTTTTAAAGATGCAAGGGGATATTTTTTGGAAAGTTACCGGGAAGACTTGTTTGAATCGCATGGCATGAACACCAGATGGGTACAGGATAACCAGTCTTATTCCACCGCTGGAATCGTGAGGGGCCTGCATTTTCAAACAGGCCAGCATGCCCAGGCCAAATTGGTGCGCGTCATATCCGGAAAAGTCCTGGATGTATGTGTAGACCTTCGCAAGGGTTCCCCTACCTTCGGAAAGTACCATGCAGTGGTTTTGGATGAATCTCTACAAAACATGCTCTATGTTCCTACGGGTTTTGCGCATGGCTTTGCGGTTTGGGAAGATGCCGTTTTCTCTTACAAATGCTCCAGCCTCTACCATAAAGAAAGTGAAGGTGGAATCATTTGGAATGATAAACAGTTAAACATTGATTGGGGGGTGGATGATCCGCTCCTATCCGAAAAGGACCAGGATTGGCCTGATCTCACAAAATTTGAAAATACAAGCAGAGGAGGACTTTAATGTCTCTATTCAATATATTCAATAAATTACAAAAATCTGACGATAGCCAAAAGCTGGACCTGGAGTGGATGCATGCTGACATGCACAGTCACCTGATTCCTGGTATTGATGATGGCGCACAAACAACCGAAGAATCACTGGTCCTGATTGAGAGGCTGGCTTCCTACGGGCTAAAAAAGCTGATCACCACTCCACATATCATGAGTGAATTTTTCAGAAATACCCCCGAAACCATTTCAAGCGGGTTAAAGGAACTTAAAAAAGCCACGGAAGTTGCGGGAATAAACATTGAACTGGAAGCTGCAGCGGAATATTACCTGGACGAGATCTTTTTTGAAAAGGTAGAAAAAAACGAGCAGCTACTTACCTTCGGCAGTAACAAAATGCTGCTTTTGGAAACCGGATTCATGAGTAAGCCCCACATTCTTCTGGAGACCTTTTTCCAACTGGAAATGTCGGGGTACCAACCGGTGTTTGCCCACCCTGAAAGGTATATTTATTTGCACCAGGAAAGCCATACGTTGGAAGCCCTGGCAGATCGGAACATCCCTTTTCAATTAAATTTGCTTTCCCTTACCGGATACTACTCCAAAGGCGTGAAGAAATTTGCTGAAAAAATCATCGATATGGGCCTGGTTAAACTGGTCGGGACAGATTGTCACAATGAAAAATACCTGGATGCACTGGAAAGATTGCCCAGGGAAAAATATTATGAGAAACTAAAAGAATTGGACCTTTGGAACAAAAGCCTATAATATAACCCATTAGCCTATTGTACCTGTGAAAAAAATAATGATCACCGGCATCACCGGACTTTTGGGAAGCTACCTGGCCAAAAAGTTGGCCAGTGAAGCACAACTATCGGGAATAAAAAGGCCGGGTAGTTCTAAACGCTTACTGGGTGGATTGGCGGAAGACATTCATTGGAAGGAAGGGGAAATCACCGATGTGGAATTCTTGGCGGAGGCCTGCAGGGATCAGGATATAGTGATTCATGCTGCTGGTTTGGTTTCTTTTGACGATTCTAAAAAAGAAGCTTTGTTGCAAACAAATACCTATGCTACAGCCTGCCTGGTAAATGCCTTGCTTTCCCTGAAAAAACCCAAATTGGTTTTCATCAGCTCTGTGGCTGCGCTAGGGAGAGAGGGGAATGAATTGCCCATCAACGAAGAAAAAAAATGGGTCAATTCTGAATTGAATACACCCTATGCCATATCCAAACACCTGGCTGAACTCGAGGTATGGAGAGGCGCACAGGAAGGATTGCAGGTAATGGTATTCAACCCATCCGTCCTGTTGGGGAAGATTTCTGATGCAAGAAGCAGCAGTCAGATCTACCGCTACGTATTAGATGAAAACAAGTATTATCCGAAAGGAAATTTGAATTATATCGACATCAGGGATGCAGTAGACGTAATGATCCATCTGTTAGATAAAGGGGAATGGAATGAGCGTTATATCATCAACAAGGAAAGCCTTTCTTATGAGATTTTTTTCTCTGAAATGGCTGCCGTATTCGGAAAAAAAGCACCTGAAAAACCACTTAACAGCTGGCTTTCGGGTTTAGTGCTAAGTTGGGCCAGCTTGCAGAATATGTTCAGCAAGAACAAGATCCCTATCAGTAGACAGACCATACGAGCTGCTCAATCCAAGGTCGTTTATGACAATTCAAAAATAAAGAATATTACTGGTTTTCCCTTTACCCCATTAAAGGACACCTTACAATGGGCGATGGACAAAACCTGAACAAAAAATTTTATCAATGGATTGTAAATTAAACCGGAGAATAATACCGGCATTGAAAATAATTGGTATCTTAAGCGTAAAATTTATATCAAACCTATGACAGGAGATTTTGACAATCATTCGGATCAGGAAAAGGAATTGGTACAAAGGTTTGAAAATTCTCTTAAATCAAACCTTGATATTTTTTTTGGAGAGGAGGAATTGGAAGATATTGTCAGGTATTACCATGACCATTTACTTTACAAGAAGGCTTTCAAGACCTGTGAATGGGCACTTCAGAAGTTTCCGTTTTCTATGGAAATCAAATTATTGATGGCCCAATCGCTCCTGTTCATGGATGAGATAGAAGAAAGTTTGGATATACTTGAAAACCTGAATAATCTTTCCCCAAACAATGAGGAAATTATTTTGACCATGGCCAATGCCCTTTCTCTTCTGGACCAAAGTGCAGAGGCCATTCAACTACTCAATGGGTTTCTGCCATTGGCTGAGGACAAGGCGGAAGTATATTATCTCCTGGGTAACTTTTACCGCATAGAGAAAAAGGACAAAGAGGCCATTGCCTGCTTTAAAGAAGCGGTGAAATGCAAAATCAATCATGAAGATGCCTTGTTTCAACTGGCCATGATGACAGAGGAAGAAGGTTCTTTTGATGAAATTTTGAAATTTTACCAGGAATTTATTGATCAGGACCCCTATAACGCCAATGCCTGGTACAATTTGGGAGTGGTTTACAACAGGCTGGGAAAATTTGAAGCAGCCATTGAAGCTTATGACTACGCCCTTTTGATAGATGATGCCTTTGCCTCTGCCTATTTCAATCTGGGTAATGCCCTGATGAATACCCATCAATACGAGAAGGCATTGGAGGCTTATCAAAACACCATCAATTGTGAGGGAAGCAATGCTGAAAATTGCTGCTACCTGGCAGCTTCCTATGAAAAGCTGGACCAAATTGATATGGCATTCAAGTATTTCAAAAAATCTGCCAAATTAGATCCGGAATATGATGATGCCTGGTTTGGCCTGGGCATGTGCATGATCAAGAAGAAAAAATATTTTGAAGCGATTCACTATTTTAAAAAAGCCCTGAAATTGACCTCCGAAAACGCCAACTACTGGGTAGGGCTAGCTGGTGCAGAGTACCAGTTGGGCAATCTTCAGGCGAGTTCGGAAGCCTATGAAGAGGCCATCAACCTGGAACCGGGGATCATCGAAACCTATATCAATCTCTCCCTGATCTATTTTGATCAGAATCGTTTTGAAGAAGCGGAGGACGTGATCAAGGAAGGTATGGAAGAGCTACCTGAAGAAGCAGAACTGTATTATCGCCTGGTGGTTTACCTGATTAAAACAGGGAAATACAAAGAAGCCTTTTCAATTTTGGAAAATGCATTAACTTTGGACTTTGAAAAACACGTATTGCTTTTCGATCTGATGCCTGAACTGGAACAACAGAAAGCAATTTACAAAATAATTAATCAGTATAAAGAAGATTTGAAAGGATAAAATTCTTGTTTATCTATTTTACCAAAATTTTATTGAATGAATTACATGCTTAAAAGCATCCCTTCGCGGACAGTCAAACCCAGAAATTCAGGATTTACAATGGCCATGGATAAAGGTTTGAGCCTGCGTGAAGTGGAAGATTTTATTGATGCCAGCGGAGATTTTATTGATATTGTAAAATTGGGATGGGCTACTTCTTTTGTCACCAAAAAGCTCAAAGAGAAAATAGAGATCTATCGATCTGCTGGCATTCCGGTTTACTTTGGCGGAACGCTATTCGAAGCATTTGTCATCAGAGACCAATTTGAGGATTACGTTAACCTATTGAATAAATATCAACTTACTTTTGCGGAGGTTTCTGATGGATCCATTACACTTGATCATGATATAAAGTGCAAGTACATCGAAACTTTAGCCAAGGAAGTTACCGTCCTTTCTGAGGTAGGATCAAAAGATGCCGCTAAGATCATTCCTCCCTATAAATGGATAGATCAAATGCAGAAAGAACTCAATGCTGGTGCCTGGAAGGTGATCGGGGAGTCCAGGGAGGGCGGAACTGTAGGCCTTTTCAGGGATTCCGGCGAAGTAAGACAGGGACTTGTAGAAGAAATTCTTACCCAGGTACCGGAAGAAAAAATCATTTGGGAAGCGCCACAAAAGGAACAACAGGTTTGGTTTATCAAGTTGCTGGGATCAAATGTCAATCTCGGAAATATCGCCCCGAATGAAATCATACCACTTGAAACCCTGAGGCTGGGGCTTCGGGGGGATACTTTTGATTTCTTTCTGAACAAATAAATAAAGCTGATTTTTATCCTGTAAACAATAGGCCAGGTAATGAAAAGGATAGGTGAGAGGATTATTTTATTCCTTAAGGGAATGGGCATGGGTAGTGCAGACATTGTGCCGGGGGTTTCAGGAGGTTCTATTGCACTGGTAACCAAAATTTATGAAGAATTATTGGAAAGCATCAATTCCTTTGACCTTGATGCCCTGAAGTTATTGCTACAGTTTAAAGTTATTGATTTCTGGAAAAAAATCAACGGCGGATTTTTACTTCCCCTGGTATTGGGAATTTTTACCAGCATATTTGCCTTTTCAAAAGGCATAACCTTTCTCATTGAAAATTTTCCTATTCCACTCTGGTCCTTTTTCTGCGGATTGATTCTGATCAGTGCCATTATCATACTCAGGGACATCAAACGCTGGAACCTCATGGCCATTTTAATGTTTCCCCTGGGAGCCGTACTGGCCTATTTCGTTACTGAATTGCCTCTGATGGCACTACCCAACAATATCTGGATTACCTTCCTATCGGGTGCCATCGCCATCTGCGCCATGATATTACCAGGAATTTCAGGTAGTTTTTTGCTACTTATATTGGGTAAGTACGAATTCATATTGATGGCAGTAAATGACAGGAATATCCTGGTATTGGCTGTCTTTGCCCTGGGATGTATTACTGGCCTGTTGCTCTTCAGCCGGATAATTTCCTGGTTTTTAAAAAACTATCACGGGCTAACCCTTTCTTTACTTTCAGGTTTTATGATAGGCTCAATCAATAAAATCTGGCCCTGGAAAAAAGTCCTTACCTACAGAATATCCAGCAGCGGTATACAAAAGCCCCTATTGACTGAAAACATCCTTCCTCACGTTTACTTTACTGAGACCGGAGAAGAACCAGCTTTTTTGATCGCCATACTTGCTTTTCTAATCGGCGTAGTCCTGGTAGTAGGAATAGAAAGGCTGGCCCAAAGCTTCAACAAAGAATGAAAAAATACGGTCTGATAGGGTATCCATTAACACATTCCTTTTCCAAAAAATATTTCACAGAAAAGTTTGAACGGGAGGGGAAAACAAGTTGCCAATATGATTTGTATGAAATTCCGGATATACAGTCATTCCCTGCGATATTGGCAAAGGAGCCATCACTTATAGGGCTGAATGTCACCATCCCCTACAAAGAACAAGTCATACCCTTTCTGGACAGGTTGAATCCGGCGTGTAAGGCTATCGGAGCGGTAAACTGCATCAAGATTACTCCTACAGAACTGATCGGTTTCAATACGGATTATTTCGGCTTTAAAACTTCTTTGATAAACTGGCTGGGAAAGGAAAGGCCAGCAGCACTGATCCTGGGAACAGGTGGTGCCTCCAAAGCAGTAGCCCAGGCCCTGAAAGATCTCAATATGCGGTTTGTAAAAGTTTCAAGGCAAGCTAAGGCAGATCCCGCAAGCACCACCATTACCTACCAAAAACTAGGTGAAAAACCGGAGCTGATGCATGATTTCCCATTGATCATCAACACCAGTCCCCTGGGCACTTTTCCCAAAACTGAGGCCATGCCAGAAATACCGCTGGAACACATCAACCAAACCCATTGGGTGTATGACCTGGTCTATAATCCTACCACGACTACCTTCATGCGTGAAGCTGCCTTCCGTGGGGCCAAAACGAAAAATGGATTAGAAATGCTTCACTTACAGGCTGAAGCTGCCTGGGAAATCTGGAATGAGTGAATCAGCCGCTCCATTACGATATGTCTTTACTTCCAAAAAATCAAATGGTAGCATTATAAGATAAAATACAGCGGATTAACAGGTTAGCGTTTTATATCAATTTAGGATTATGATTCATCCCATTAATTAAGATGATTTCTTTAAGCAATTTGGATTAAAATAATTATTATTAAGCCTCATTCAACTTCAGTCAGATTTTATGGTGAAGAAAGCAGCTACTCCTTCCAGAAAAATTTTTGTACTTGACACCTCAGTCATCCTGTACGATCACCATTCCATCATGAACTTTGCGGAGCATGATGTGGTCATTCCCATAACCGTCCTGGAAGAATTGGATCAATTTAAGAAGGGCAATGACACTAAAGATTTTGAGGCCAGGGAATTTATCAGGCTTTTGGACAAATTGTCAAAAGACCAAATGATCCAGCACTGGACGCCACTGAATGGGAAAAACAAGGGGGCCTTCAAGGTGATGATGAATCCCGACAACGCTTTGAATGCAAACGAGATATTTGGAGAAGAAAAAAATGACCACAAAATCCTGAATGCGGCTTTAAGCTTAAAGCAAACAGAAAAAAACAGGAAAGTAATTTTGGTCAGCAAGGATATCAATCTCCGCCTGAAAGCGAAGTCACTGGACATTCTGGCAGAGGATTATGAAACCGGAAAGATCAAAAACATATCGGAGATAGAGAATACAGGCAAGGAAACCTTGGAAAACGTTCAACCGGAAACGATCAATGACCTGTATGAACAAAATACGCTGGATGCCAAAGCCATTTTTGGGCGAAGCAAAAAAAATATACCTACAAACAATACTTTTTTCATTCTGAAGGGGCTGTCTCATAATGCTTCCATACTGGCTTTCTTTCAGGCGGCAGAGAACTGTTTCCACAAAATATCAAAATCCAGGGCCTATAACATCAGTCCCAAAAATGCCGAGCAGGCTTTTGCTCTCCACGCCATTTTGAATCCGAATATCAAGCTGGTAAGCATACAGGGGGTTGCGGGAACGGGAAAAACCCTTTTGGCACTGGCCGGGGCTTTAGAGCAACGCAGCAATTTCAAACAGATATTTCTTGCCCGACCGATCGTCCCGCTTAGCAATAAAGATATCGGATACCTGCCAGGTGACATTAAATCCAAGCTTAACCCCTATATGGAGCCATTATGGGATAACCTTAAATTCATTCAAAATCAGTACAAAGAAAGTGACAAGGAATATCAGCGGATTACTGACATGGTCAATCAGGAAAAATTGGTCATACAGCCTTTGGCCTATATACGTGGCCGTTCACTTTCCAATATTTTCTTTATCGTAGATGAAGCCCAGAACCTTACCCCACATGAAGTAAAAACCATCATCAGCAGGGCAGGGGAGAACACAAAAATAATTTTTACAGGTGACGTATTTCAAATAGACACTCCTTATCTGGACAGCCAAAGTAATGGGCTGTCCTACCTCATCGACCGGGTAAGAAATCATCCCCTATATGCCCATATCAAACTGGAAAAAGGGGAACGTTCCGAACTGGCCAATCTTGCGAATGATCTTTTGTAATTCCGGTGGATATTAACTTTCTGTAATGGTATTGAGTTTGGCCAAAAAGCTGTTGTAGTATTGCCTTCCGACCTGTACCACATCCCCCGTTTTCAGGTTGATTTCCTTGGTATTGAAACTCTCTATCTGACCCAGCTGTACGATGTATGATTTTTGCACCCTGAGAAAGAGATTGGCAGGCAGCTTCTCTTCCATGTCCTTCATGGATTTACGAATGGTGAAATTTCTGTTTTTGGTAAATATGGTCACCATGTTACCATTGGCCTCCACATAATAAATATCCCGATAATCCACCCGCTCAAAACTATTGTCCGCTTTGATATAAACTGCGTCCACGACCAGATAAGGACTTTCTACAATCTTGGTACTTACTCCCTCAGACAAAGCCGGCCTGGTTCTTTGGTTGTAAAGTACGATTTCCACCATGGCATGGATATCGTTGCTGTTAAATGGTTTTACAATGAAACCGGCAGGATGGGTTCTTTTTGCCCTTTCGATAATGGCAGGGTCACTGTAAGATGTCACGTAGACAATAGGGGCATCTACCATCTGTTGAATGATCTCTCCCAGTTCAATGCCATCTTTATCACCTTTTAATTTGATGTCCATAAACACCATGTCCGGCCGGTATTTCTTGACCACCTTGATTGCCTGATTGGCAGAATTGGCAATATCGATATTTACATAACCTAAAAGTTGTAAAATTTCCTCAATGTTTTCGGAAATATTGATGTCGTCTTCTACAATCAGTATCCTTTCTTCTTTCATGGTTTGATTATTTGATGGAAAAATTTAAATAAAAGCTGTTTTGACGAATTTACAAATTAATATACAAACTAATGCAAAGAATCGTGGGTAAACTGCATAAATTATTATTTGATTTAATAAATTTTGAGCCTAAAGGCTCATTAAATCTTTGAACCTGGCAGCTTGCCTTCTGCTGACCTCTATTCTCTCACCGCCTTTTAAAGTAACAACCAGGCCTCCATTAAACCACGGTTCTATGGTCTCCACCCAGCTGAGGTTAATGATGTGCTTCCTGCTGGCCCTGAAAAATGACTTCTCGTCCAGTCGTTCGTCCAGGGCATTGAGGGATTTGTGAATCATCGGCTTGTTGTTTTCAAAATAAACTTTTATATAATTGCCGTCCGATTCAAAAAGTCTGACGTTAGACAGCTTTACAAACCAACACTTGTCACCATCCTTAACAAAGACCTGATCATTCAATGAAAGTTTGGATTTGGGGGTTTCCTCTGTCGACTCTTCCTCCTTTTTAAGGTCCTCCAGCTTTTTTTCCAATTTTTTGAGTGTCTCTGTTAATCTTTCCGGTTCTATGGGCTTTAGCAGGTAATCCAGGGCATTGACTTGAAATGCCTGTAAAGCAAATTCATCATAGGCGGTGATAAAAACTACCAGCGGCACGTGATCCAGCTCTTCCAGCAAATCAAAACCAGTTTTTTCTGGCATCTGAATATCCAGAAAAAGCACCTCAGGTTGCAAGGACTCTATTTTTTCTTTCGCATCATCCACATTGATCGCCTCCCCCAAAACCTCAACATTCTGATTTTGATTCAAGAGGTTAATGAGTTCCTTCCTGGCCAATCTTTCATCATCTACTACTAATACACGCATATCTCTTTTATTTTTATTCTAAATTAAGGCTTTGTTTTGGTATTTTTATTTCTGTCACAACAAATTCGTCTCCATAATTGAATATTTTAAAACTGGCGCGGTTTCCATAAATCAATTTTAACCGCTGTATGGTATTGGAAAGCCCATGGCCTTCTCCTTTTTTCCTGGAGGAACCATCCTGATTGAGGCGACCACTATTCCGAACCCAAATATACAAATCATCGAGCAATCCGATCGTGCATTTAATTTCTATCAAACCACCTTTGATCAAATTGGAAATGCCATGTTTGATCCCATTTTCTACGATGGTCTGCAGCATCATGGGTGGAATTCTGAATTGATAGGCTTCTTTCTCTACATCATAAATCACCTTCAACCGCTCCTCAAACCTTATCGACTCCAGGTTCAGGTAATCTCTGACTGTATTCATTTCCTCTGAAAGCGGTATGGTCTTGTGCTTGTCCATGATAAGGGAGTACCGCAGGATATTGGACAGCTGGGTGATGGCAGATTTAGCCTTGATGGGGTTCTCATCCACCAGGGCCCGGACACTGTTTAAGGCATTAAATATAAAATGTGGGTTCAGTTGGTTTCTCAGGTGTATCAATTTGATTTCATTGATCCGGGCCTGATATTTCAAGCTGGAATTGTAATTGTCCAGGAAATAAAACAAGAAATACATCAAGGACCAAAGTGAATAGTAAAGAAAACTGGTGAACAGATTGGCAAGCAAGACCAATGGCCTGAAATCCTCCAGCACATGTAAGGTGCCAAAAATCCAGTTAATGATGATCTGAGCAAATGTATTTAAAACACTCAGGACTAATACAGCGATCAGCACATGACTGATCAATTTGGTCAGCGGATAGTCCAGCCAGTTTCGGTTTTTGATCAAAAACCTAAAAAAATGGGTAGAAAGGAAATAAAAAATGGCCAATGAAAAATAAGCGCCAATTTGGATGGGGGTTATCCCCCTGGCCAGAGACACAAAAAACAGGTTGATCAGAGCAAAACTCAACCAACCAAAAATTTGCAATAACCAATATAACTTATATTTATCCATTAACTGCCCTTACAAGTCCGGACCCTATCGGATACCTATGGTCTTATTCAGGGGTATTTTTTCTAGAATTTTGTGGATCAGGTCCCTGGTGCTTACATTATCTGCCTCGGCTTCATAGTTAAGGATAATCCGGTGGTTCAAAACGTCTTCTGCTATGGATTTGATGTCTTCAGGAAGCACATAATCCCTTCCATCCAGAAAAGCTATGGCCTTGGCTCCAAGATTCAGGTTGATGGAAGCCCTCGGAGAGGCCCCAAACTGAATGTACTTGGCCTCCTCCTGCATGCCATATTTTTCCGGAAATCTGGTGGAAAATACCAGTTCGATGATATAATTTTCCAAAGCCTCAGCGATTTGAACCTCATTGATGGCATTCCGGATAGCAAAGATGTCCTCCTTATCCAGAATAGGATTCACATCTGAGGCAAAATGCGCATTGGTCATCCGGCGCATCACCTCCAGCTCATCAATCTTTGATGGATAATCAATATTTACCTTCATCATAAACCGATCCACCTGTGCTTCTGGCAGTGGGTAAGTTCCTTCCTGATCTACCGGGTTTTGGGTAGCCAATACCAGGAAAGGTTTGTCCAAGGTAAAAGTCGTTTCACCGATGGTCACCTGCTTTTCCTGCATGGCTTCCAACAATGCCGATTGCACTTTGGCAGGTGAACGGTTTACTTCATCTGCCAAAATGATATTGGAAAAAATAGGTCCTTTCTTTACTTCAAAGTTAGCGTTCTGCTGGTTGTATATCATGGTCCCGACCAGATCAGAGGGTAGGAGGTCAGGAGTGAACTGTATGCGCTTAAAGTCAAGGTGCAACACCTTTGAGAGGGTATTCACAGTCAGGGTTTTGGCAAGACCGGGCACGCCTTCCAACAGGATGTGTCCATTGGTAAACAAACCAATCAATAGCCGGTTTACCATTTTGTCCTGACCGACGACAACTTTTTTTACTTCATTGATAACTTCTTGTATCTTCTCCTGATGCATCATGGATCTTTATTATTTCTATAATTTGCTTGTTACCTAAATTTAATCCTCCCGGTAAAATAGAAGCCTAAATTAGAATAATTCGTGGTCTATACCAATTCAGAACCTTTTCTTCTTTTTTGTTTTATGAAATTTGGGTCTGTGGCCGGTCAGGGGTTTTCTTGCTGTAACCGGAATACCCAGGGAACCATAGATGACCTCCTGCTCCAGTTCCTGAACTTCACCTACCTGAAAACCTTCCAGGCTCAGTCCTTCAATCGCCCATCTAACCAAACGAAGCGTGGGGAAGCCTACTGCGGCCGTCATCTTGCGAACCTGCCGGTTTTTACCTTCCTTTAAGGTCATAGCGATCCAGGATTCCGGAATATCCTTTCGGTAACGTATGGGAGGGTTCCTTTCCGGTAAAATCGATCCCGCGCGGGCTTCTTTACTGACCCTGGCCCTGGCCGTGTGGTGTACCTTTCCATTGATGGAAATACCCAGACCATTTTCAAGGGTCTTTATTGCTGTGGGAGTGATTTCTCCCTCCACTTGCACCCAATAGGTTCGTTCATGACCAAATACCGGATCCAGTAAGCGATGGTTAAGGTATTTGTCATTCGTCAATAACAACAAACCCTCACTGTCTTTGTCCAAACGACCCACAGGGTAAACATCATCCGGAAAATCTGCAAGTTCTCCCAAGGTGTGGCCCTCTCCGCTGAATTGACTCAGCGTACCGTAGGGTTTGTATATCAAATAATAACTGTACTCCATCCTACTTCCCTATTGCAACAATTCAAACAACTCTTTCAATTGAGGAGTGAGGATGATTTCTGTCCGTCTGTTCTTTGCCCTTCCCTCTTCCGTCTCATTAGAAGCTTTTGGATAATAGAAACTTCTACCAGCAGCTATAACCCTCTCCGGGATCACATCATAGGTATCCGTCAATATCCGCACGATAGCCGAAGCCCTTGCTGTACTCAAAGCCCAGTTATCTTCAAACCTTCCCTGTATGGGTACATTGTCCGTATGTCCCTCCACCATTACCTGGATATCAGGACTACTGTTCAATACTTCTGCCAATTTACCCAATGCTTCTCTTCCATCTCTGTTTACAGTAGCACTTCCGGAAGGAAAGAGCAGTTTGTCCTGCATAGAAACATACAATTTTCCGTCCTGTTCATAAACCTGTAATTCATCAGATTGATATTGGACCAGGGCCTTGTCCATGGTTGTTTTTAAATTTTCCATAATGGCCTTTTGCTCATCCAGTAGCTTTTGGAGCATATCCAGCGTTTCCTGTTGCTCCATCAGTCTTTGCTCCTTATCGGATAGTTCCTGGCGAACAGAGGAGGAAGTGGACATGGCATTTTCCAACCTGGAAGCCAACTCTGCCTTGGCCTGCTGTTCTTTGGCCAAAGAATCCTCCATGTTGACCATAAGTTCCTGAAGCTGCTTCATGCTTTGTTGGGTACTATCCAAATCATTTTCCGTAGCCCTTAAAGAACGCATCATTTCTGCATTCCTTACATTGACTTCCTGGTATTTTTTCTGGGGCACACAGGAGTTGATCAGAACTATCCCAACAAAAATCCCACTGATGATGATACTATTCCTCATAATTTATCCAGACTTTAACCATCCTGTACTAAAAACATACCAATTTAAGGCCTTCCCATTAATTTCTACTGCTTTAGGAAAAAAATAGTTCAGGAAATCCTACTCCAATTCAACTCATTCTTCCTGAGACGGGATACCTGATCAGCAATCGGACTGTTTTCCGGATGAACCAGTCCAGGGTCTGCTTCCAGTATGGCCTTGGCTGAGGCCCTTGCCTGCGCCAGAATTTCTCCATCCTTCCCCAAATCTGCCAGTTTCAGGTCCATAATGCCGGATTGTTGGGTTCCGGAAAGGTCTCCAGGCCCCCTTAAGCGCAAATCTACATCAGCAATCTCAAAACCATTATTTGTTCTTACCATGGTTTCCAGTCTCACCCTGCTGTCTTTTCCCAGTTCATACTTGCTCATTAATATACAGTAGGATTGGTCAGATCCCCGGCCTACCCTGCCACGCAATTGGTGCAATTGCGAGAGACCAAAACGCTCCGCATTTTCAATCACCATCACCGAGGCATTGGGTACATTTACACCTACTTCTATGACAGTGGTTGCTACCATAATTTTGGTCTCCCCTTTAACAAAACGTGCCATCTCAAAATCCTTGTCGGAGGGCTTCATGTTCCCATGCAATATGCCCACCGGAAGCCCCGGAAAAGCCCTGCAAATGCTCTCGTACCCATCCATCAGGCTTTTCAAATCGCTCTTTTCGGACTCCTCTATCAAGGGGTATACAATGTATACCTGCCTTCCTTTGGCAATTTCCTTCTTAAGGAAACCAAAAACTTTTAGCCTGTCCTTGTCATACCGATGTACGGTTTGAATGGCTTTCCTGCCGGCAGGTAATTCATCTATTACTGAAATATCCAGGTCTCCATACAAGGTCATGGCAAGGGTCCTGGGGATAGGGGTGGCGGTCATCACCAGCACATGGGGGTAAAAATCCTTGTTTTTGGCCCATAATTTGGCCCGCTGTGCCACTCCGAAACGGTGTTGCTCATCAATTATGGCCAGACCCAATTGCTGAAAAACCACCACATCCTCCAAAAGCGCATGGGTCCCTATTAACAGGTGAAGGGCTCCGGAGGCCAAGTCCCGGTGTATCAGCTCCCGTTGCTTCTTAGTACTTGATCCGGTTAAGATCGCAATTTTGAGCCCCATCTGTTCAGTATAAGGCTTTAAACCCTCAAAATGCTGGTTGGCTAATATCTCTGTAGGTGCCATCAGGCAGGTCTGGTAACCCGAATCCACTGCCACCAAAAGGCAAATAAAGGCCACAATGGTCTTGCCGGAACCTACATCCCCTTGTATGAGGCGATTCATTTGCATCCCTGATTTGAGGTCAGCGTAGATCTCTTTGATGACCCGCTTCTGTGCCTCTGTAAGTTCAAATGGCAGGTGTTTCTGGTAAAATTGAGTTAACAACTGGGTCTGCCCGAGCACTTTACCCCTGAACTTCTCAGTCCTTGCCAGTTTGAGCTTTAATAAACGGAGCTGCAAAAAAAAGAATTCCTCAAATTTCAACCGGTAGCTGGCCTTTCTGAGATTTTCCGGGCTGGAAGGAAAATGAATTTCCCTAATGGCGACTGATCTGGAAACCAGCTGCAAAGACTGACAAAGGCTGGAAGGGAGGGTTTCCGGGATCTTTGAAAAAGCCAATGGCAGCAAGGCAGCCATTATTTTGGATATGCCCCTGCTGTCCAGAAATCTATTCCTCAGCTTTTCCGTGGTAGGATATACCGGCTGAAAATAAGGCCCCTTTTCTTGCCTTCCGGAAAGGGGCTCAAGCTCGGGATGCGCCATGCTGAACCGACTTCCAAAAAGCTGGGGTTTACCGAAGGCTACCAGCGCTGCTCCCCTTACCAATTTTTTACTCACCCATTGAATGCCTTTGAACCAGGTGAGTTCCATGCTCCCAGTCTCATCGGCAAATTGTGCCACCAACCTTTTTTTTCTGCCCTCTCCAATGGTCTGTACAGACATGATCCTGCCAATCACTTGCACCTGCTGCAAATCAGGTTGAATTTCCCTTATTTTATAAAACCTGGTTCTGTCTTCATACCTGAAAGGATAATGCTGCAACATTTCACCAAAAGTGAAAATTTCTAACTCCTTGTTGAGCAAAGCGGCCTTTTGTGGCCCCACCCCTTTGAGGTATTCGATTTTGGTTTCAAAAAATCCAGTCAAGATTTACAGTTTTCGGCCCCTACTTACAAAGATAATTTATTCTTCAACTTTTTTTCCAAGACTTCTATCTCTCCCCTCTTGGCTATCAATGCCCTAAGCAGGGCGGCCTGATTTTGTGCCCGGTGCAGGTTTTGTTCCGGATAAGCCACTTGATAATACACATTCCCCATAAGGTGATCTGTCAAAAATCGGAGTCCCATGATCAGTGTCATCATCTCTCCTCCAAAAGGAAGGGATTCCAGTTCCCTTTGCTGAATCTTACCCCCCAATACCGTATAAAATCCCTCCAACAAGCCTTCATATTTATTCATATCCACCTGAATCTTGTCCCATTCCAGGGAGGATTCATCCTTGGTACAAGCCACTGTGCGAACCAGATCCCCAAAGTCGTAAAAAACGAAACCAGCCATAATGGTGTCCAGGTCTATCAGCGCATTTACCTTTTCCATATCTTCGCTAAAAATCAGGTTGTTTATTTTTGTGTCATTATGGGTCACCCTAAG
>Ga0076930_100316_pt1 | contig 54329 bp, 56 predicted proteins | sample HotLakConsoUCCRE_FD_71149 | JGI IMG/M metagenome (GOLD analysis project Ga0076930, IMG submission 71149) | Hypersaline microbial mat communities from Hot Lake, Washington, USA - Hot Lake Consortium UCC-RE (version 3) (version 3) ...
ACAGGTGATGCAGATCGCCCAGGAGATGGCGGGCTACAGCCTCGGCGGCGCCGACATGCTGCGCCGCGCCATGGGCAAGAAGATCAAAGAGCTGATGGACGCCGAACGGCCGAAGTTCCTTGGCGGCTCGGCGGAAAAGGGCGTGGACAAGAAGAAGGCGCAGGAGGTCTGGGACCTGCTGGAGAAGTTCGCCAACTACGGCTTCAACAAGTCCCACGCCGCGGCCTATGCCGTGGTCAGCTACCAGACGGCCTGGCTCAAGGCGAACCATCCGGTGGAGTTCATGGCCGGCGTCATGAACTGCGACATCCACCTGACCGACAAGCTCGCCGTCTATTTCGAGGAAGTGAAGAAGGGCCTCGCCCTGCCGTGGGAGCCGCCCTGCGTGAACCGCTCGGAGGCGGTGTTCGACGTCGAGGGCGGCAAGCTGATCTATGCGCTGGGCGCGCTGAAGAACGTGGGCGTGGACGCCATGCGCCTGATCGTGGAGGCGCGCGCGGAGGGGGGGCCGGACCGTCCCTTCGCCACGCTCTTCGATGTCGCGCGGCGCGTAGACCTGAAACGGGTGGGCAAGCGCAGCCTCGAGATGCTCGCGCGCGCCGGGGCCTTCGACGAGCTCGATCCGAACCGTCGGCGGGTGTTCGAGAGCCTCGATGCCCTGACCGCCTGGTCCGCGGCGGTCCACGAGGCGCGGGCGTCGTCGCAGACCTCGCTCTTTGGCGAGGCGGGCGAGGACCTGCCCGAACCGCGGCTGCCGAACGTGCCCGACTGGCTGCCGGCGGAGCGGCTGGCGGAGGAATTCACCGCTGTTGGCTTCTATCTCTCGGGCCATCCGCTCGACGATTACCTCGGCGCGCTGCGGCGCAAGAATGTCCTGACGCTCGATGAGGTACAGGCCCGCGCGGCACAGGGCCCGGCCATCGTGAAGATGGCGGGCACGGTGGCGAGCCGGCAGGAGCGCAAGTCCGCGCGCGGCAACCGCTTCGCCTTCGTGCAGCTGTCGGATCCGACGGGGCAATACGAGGTGACGATGTTCTCCGACGCGCTCGAGGCCAGCCGCGAACATCTGGAGAGCGGCAGCCAGGTCGTGCTTCAGGTCGAGGCGACGATGGAGTCCGACCAGTTGAAGCTGCTGGCGCGCTCGGCCGCGCCCATCGACGTGGCGGTCGCGGACGCGGGGCGGATCGGGCTCAAGGTCTATGTCGAGCGCGGCGAGGCCGTGAGCGCCGTGGCGCAGGTTCTCGAGGGCGCGCGGGGCGGCGCGGGGCGCGGGCCGATCCGCTTCTGCCTCATGGACCCGGGCCTGCCCGGGGAGGTGGAGCTGGACCTCGGCGGAGAATTCCCGGTGACGCCGCAGATCAAGGGCGCGCTGCGCTCGCTGCCCGGCGTGCTCGAAGTGCAGGAGTTCTGACGGCAGGTCCATGCCGGGTCTGCGGCGGGCGATTGTCCCGAGACCGCTGATTCGCTAGGGTCTGCACAAAGAGACGGGGGCGGGGCTTTTCATGAGACATTTCTGGCTGATCGGCGCGTGTCTGACGCTTGCGGCCTGTGGCGACCCGTTCGGTGGCATGGGGCGGCTGAGCGACGGCGGACTGGGCGGAGGCCCCTCCGCCTCTGTCCTTGCGACCGGCGACGCGCCGCTGCTGTCGGAGGCCGAGGCCGGTCCGCTGGAGCGCGAGGTTCTCGCCGGCATCGACGCCACGGAGCCGCGTCCTCCGAGGGGTCTCTTTGCCATGCTGGGCTTCGACCGGGGCGCCGCCGGGGACGATGGTGCGGAGGCGGTGCCCGCCGCCGCGGCGGCTGATGACCCGGGCGGCGGTCTTTTCTCCGGGCCACGCCGGACCGGTCCCGACGCGGCGGACGTGTCCCCGGGCACGGTTCTGCCCTTCGGCGAGATCGCGCGGGTCTGCGATGTCGCGCCCGCGCGTCGCGGCACCATGATCGCCAATGTCTCCGGCTACCAGATCTTCGACACCATCCCAAATTCGAACGCCGCGCGGCCGTTCTACATCAGCGGATTCCGCGACCGCTGCGCGCGCACCTTCACCGGCGTGATGGCCCTTGCGGGCGACGTGGGCACCCACGAGGTGATCCGGTACCAGCCCTCGAACAACCGCATCGCCTATAACGAGACGGACGAGGAATACGAGCGCATCAAGGCCCGCATCTGCAGCGCCCCGCGCGGCCAGCCCTGCGGGCGCAGGCTGGACGCGCTGGCGCGGACCACGCATTTCGTGACCGTCTACGACCGGTTCGGCGGCAGCGAGCGCTGGGTGGAGATCCTGCTCCACAGCGGCGAGGTGGCGGCCATCGGCTTCAAGAACTGACCGGCGCGCTCCGTGGCGCCCCGGGCGCGCGGCGCGTTCCCTTGCGGGCGGGCAGTGCCGTCACCAGTGCGGCGGGGGGCGATCCGCCAGCGGCGGCGGGCTGCCGCCTTCGGCCTCGCGGTCGGCCTCGCGGGCCATCAGCAGCGCAAGGCGGCGTTCGAGCGTCTCGATCCGGGCCTGCTGGCGCGCGACCTCATCAGACAAGTCCGCGATGTCCCGTTCGAGATGGGCGATGCGTTCTTCGTCGTCGGCGCGGGTCACGGGCAGGTGTCCGCGTCGGTCGCGTCGTTCGAGCCCGAGGGGCGCGGCCACGCCGCGTCGAGGGTCCGTGCCAGAAGGTCCGGGCCGCCCGCCGACCATCCGTCCGGCGTGGCCCAGATGAAGGTCACCGGGTCCAGCGCGAGGGTCCCGCGCAGCGCCTCGGCCACGATCTCGTCCGGGATCGCCACCCGCTGCCCGTAAAGCATGCGGTCCGGCAACGGGCGGTCCGGCATGACCACCTGAACGTATTCGACGCAATACAGGGTGTCGGGCGTGTCGAGGTCGAAGAGGAAATCGAACGGAGCCCCCAGAAGCGACGCCGCCCTGAGCACATCCTGCCTGCGCTGTGCCGGGGTGGTGTCCGTGGGCCGCAGCACGGCAAGGCCGTCGACGTCGAAGGCCTCTTCCGGGCCGATCATGCGCACACCTTCGCCCGACGACTCGATCACCGTGCGGCCCTCGGCGATCAGCGGGCGCAGCGGGGCAAAGCGCGGGTCGTCCCAGACCCCCAGTGTGCGCAACTGCGCCTCGGTCCCGAGGTAGAGGGCGACGTGGTTGAAATATCCGGTGACGAAGCGGCTGGCCAGGGGCGCGCGCTGGGCGACGAACAGCACGTCCATGGGCCGGGCCACGGCGCGGAAATAGGCCTGTGCCTCGGGCTGGCCGGCAAGGTGGCTGTCGCGTAGGCGGATTGCGCGGGCGCTGGGGATCACCCTGTCCGCGGAGGCCGCCAGCAGGCGCACGGCGGCGGCCGGCAGGGTTTCGGTGGCGATGCAGCAGCCGTCCAGCAGCGCCTTGGGGTCCACAGGCGCCTCCGACAGGCCCAGCGGACCGGGCTGCGGTGCGCAGGCGGCGGCAAGGTACAGGCACAGCAGGGCGGAGGCGAGACGGGCAGACATGGCTTCCGCCCCTTGCGTCAGATCGCCGGGCGGTGCAAGTGGGTCCGGTGCCCGACGGGCCGCGTTGCCCTTCGTCGCGGGGCGGGGTATCTGGCCCGCGAAGTCGGACCGGCGCGAGTATCCCATGGCCAAGGTTAAGAAGACCCCGCGCCCGAAGGCGGAAACGCCCAAGGGCTTCAGAGACTATTTCGGCGCCGAGGTCACCGAGCGCGCCGAGATGCTGTCGCGGATCGCCGGGGTCTACCATGCCTGGGGCTTCGACGCGCTGGAGTCCTCCGCCGTGGAGACGGTGGAGGCGCTGGGCAAGTTCCTGCCCGACGTGGACCGCCCGAACGAGGGCGTCTTTGCCTGGCAGGAGGACGAGGATGCCGACTGGCTGGCGCTGCGCTATGACCTGACAGCGCCGCTCGCGCGGGTCTATGCCCAGCACCGGAACGACCTGCCGACACCCTACCGCCGCTATGCCATGGGCCCCGTCTGGCGCAACGAGAAGCCCGGCCCGGGGCGGTTCCGCCAGTTCTACCAGTGCGATGCCGATACGGTGGGCGCGGCCACGGTGGCCGCCGATGCAGAGGTCTGCGCCATGCTCGCCACGGCGCTGGAGGCCGTGGGCATTCCGCGCGGCGATTATGTGGTGCGGATCAACAACCGCAAGGTCCTGAACGGGGTGCTACATAGCGTCTTCGGGTTCGATGCCGATGAGGAGGACGTACAGCTTGGGGCGGTTTACGATACTGTGCAGAAGCGGGATGCGGTCCTGCGAACCATCGACAAGTTCGATAAGGTCGGAGCATCGGGAGTGCGTGAACTCCTGACAAGCGGTCGACGCGATGCATCGGGAGCGTTTATTGATGGCGTCGGCCTTTCAGATGAACAGGCGGAGCGTGTCGTTTCCTTCCTGACATCGAAGGGCGATACGAACCAAGAGACGCTTGAGAGACTGCGGTCGGCGGTCGGGCGTAGTCCTGTTGGCGCCGACGGAGTAGATGAGCTGCGCGAGATGGCCGAGCTTCTGGAGGCCCAGGGCTTCGGCCCCGACCGTATCGTGATCGACCCCTCCGTCGTCCGGGGCCTCGGCTATTACACCGGGCCGGTGTTCGAGGCAGAGCTGACCTTCGAGATCACGGACGAGGACGGGCGGCCGCGACAGTTCGGATCGGTCGCGGGGGGCGGGCGCTATGACGATCTGGTCAGGCGTTTCACCGGGCAGGAGGTGCCGGCGACGGGCGTGTCCATCGGCGTGGACCGGCTCCTTGCCGCCCTGCGCGCCAAGGGCCGGATCGCGGGCGAGGCGCAGGGGCCGGTGGTGGTGACCGTGATGGACCGCGAGCGGATGGCCGATTACCAGAGGATGGTGGCCGAACTGCGTGCGGCGGGCATCCGGGCGGAGGCCTATCTCGGCAATCCGAAGAACTTCGGCAACCAGATGAAATACGCCGACCGGCGCGGCAGCCCGGTGGCGGTGATCGAGGGCACGCAGGAACAGGCGCGGGGCGTGGTACAGATCAAGGACCTGATCCTCGGCGCCGAGATCGCGGCGGGTGCGAGCCTCGAGGAGTGGAAGGACCGGCCCTCGCAATACGAGGTGCCGCGCGGCGAGCTCGTGGCGAAGGTGCGCGAGATCCTGGACCGCCCGAAATGACCGCAGCACAGGCCAAACGCGCGGCCCGGGCACGGGCGGCGCAGCTCTTGGCGCTCTTCGAGACGGCGGGGGCTGTGCCCGTGGAAACCGCGCTGCTGCAACCCGCGGAGACGCTTCTGGACCTCTACGGAGAGGACATCCGGGCGCGGGCTTTCGTGACCTCCGATCCGATCCGGGGCGAGATGATGCTGCGGCCCGATTTCACCGTGCCGGTGGTGCAGATGCACATGGCCGGCGGTGCGAGCCCCGCGGCCTATGCCTATGCCGGCGAGGTGTTTCGCCGGCAGGAAAGCGATCCGGCGCGGCCGGTGGAATATCTTCAGGTGGGTTACGAGCTCTTCGGCGGCGAGGATGCGGCACGGGACGACGCCGCGGTCTTTGCGCTGGTGGCGGAGGCGGTGGCGCCTGCCCGGCTCAGGGCCTCCACGGGCGACATCGGCATCCTGATCGCGGCGGTGGCGGGGCTGTCGACCACGCCCGCGCGGAAGGCCGCGCTGACCCGGCATATCTGGCGGCCCCGGCGGTTCCGGGCGCTGCTCGACCGGTTCGGCGGGCGCGCGCCGGTGCCGCGCGGGCGCGAGGCGCTGCTGGCGCAGGCCGATCCGCTGGCGGAGGCGCCGCCGCTCTGGGGCAAGCGCGGCGAGGCCGAGGTGGCGGCGCGGGTGGCGGCGCTGCGCGAGGATGCGGCGGCCGCGCCGATCGGCGCCGAGGAGATCGCGCTCCTCGATGCGATCCTCGGCCTGTCGGAGACCGCGCCCAACGTGCTGGTGGCGCTGCGCGACATCTCCACCGATCTGCCGGCCATCGGCCCCGCGGTGGACCGGCTCTCGGCGCGGCTCGAGGCGCTGGCGGCGCGGGGCATCGAGGTGGAGGATCTGGCCTTCGAGGGCTCCTTCGGTCGGACCTCGATGGAGTATTACGACGGCTTCGTCTTCGGTTTTTCCTACGCGGACCGGCCCGACCTGCCGCCGGTCGCCTCGGGCGGGCGCTATGACGCGCTGACCCGGGCGTTGGGCGGGGGCGCGGGCGTTCCGGCGGTGGGCGGGGTGATCCGGCCCGAGGTGCTGCTGGCGGGAGAGGGCCCATGGGCGTGAAGCTGGGCGTGCCCTCCAAGGGGCGGCTGATGGAGAAGACCGTGGACTGGTTCGCCGCCCGCGGCATCCACCTGCGGCGCGCAGGGTCCGAGCGGGACTATGCGGGCGTGGTCGAGGGCATCGACGGGGTCGAACTGGTGCTCCTGTCGGCGGGCGAGATGCCGCGGGAGCTGGGCGCGGGGCGCATTCATCTGGGTGTCACCGGGTCCGACGTGGTGCGCGAGAAGCTGGTGCACTGGGACCAGCGGGTGCAGGCCATGGCGGAGATGGGGTTCGGCGGGGCGGACCTCGTGATCGCGGTGCCGGCGGGCTGGGTCGATGTGGAGACGCTGGACGATCTCGACGCGGTCGCGGCGCAGTTCCGCGCGCGGCACGGCCACCGGCTGCGGATCGCCACGAAGTACCACCGGCTGGTGCGGGAGTTCCTGCGCGACGCGGGCGTGGCGGATTATGCGCTGGTGGACAGCCAGGGCGCCACCGAAGGCACGGTGAAGGCCGAGACCGCCGAGGCGGTGGCGGACATCACCTCCACCGGCGAGACGCTGCGCGCGAACGGGCTGAAGATCCTGTCGGACGGGCTCATTCATTCGAGCCAGGCCACGCTGTTCCGCTCGCGTCAGGCGGTCTGGGGCGACGCGGAGCGCGCGGTCCTGCGGGAGATCGAGGCGCGGATCGGACTCTGAGCGGGGTGCTCGTCCCCTCAGTGCCGGGCGGCCCCGCCGGTCAGAACAGGACGGCGGCCAGAACCCAGAGCGCCATGGCGATGACGAGCAGCGACCCGACGCTGTAGAAGACCGCGCGGGTGTCGTGGGTCCGCGCGGTGCCGTAGGCCCAGGCGTGGCCCGCCCGCGCGAGCACGAAGCCATAGAAGGCGATCCAGGCGGCCCAGAGCGGCGGGTCCACCGCGACGAAGAGCAGCCCTGCCGCGAGAAAGCCGGGGATGTTCTCCAGATCGTTGCGGTGCATCCGGCGCGACCGTTCCACGTCGGGATCGGGCTCCAGCTGTCGCGGGTCCGGGTCCGGGTTGAGCGGGGTCCGGCGCAGGTCCTCCGGCGAGACGAAGCCCGCGTTCTTGCGCATCATCAGCCGTACGGTGACCCATCCCTGGCCCATGAGCTTCAGCACCATCAGCGCGGCGGCGAGGGCGTAGGCGGCGAAGACCGGGTTATCGAGGGTGAAGATCATCGTGACGACACGATGGAGCCGCGAGGCCGGAGCGGTCAAGAACCTGCGTTCGTCCCGGTCAGAGCAGCCCGATCTCGGCCAGGTCCGCGGCGAGTTTCGGCGGCAGGGCGTCTTCCTCGGCGCGGCCCGGGGCGAGGTCACGGGGGGCGTCGCCGGGCTTGAGGTAGCGCCAGCCCTGGAACGGGCGGCGCGGGGTGGCGGCGACGCGGGTCAGCGCAGGCTCGAGCACGATGGCGCAGCGCGCGATGCCGTCGGCGCCCTCGTGAGCGTCAAGGCGAAGGACCCTTTGGCGGCAGAGGATCACGCCCTTGATCACCCAGTAGATCGACCCGCCGGAGAGCAGCTCCTCGGCCCGTTTCGGCCACATCCGGGTGACGTGGCGCGGCAGACCGTCCGGGGTCTGCGCCCGGCGGGTGGCCTGCCAGGCCGCGAGGTCCTCCACGCTCTCGGTGCCGACCGACAGCTTCTGCAGGTGCAGCATGTTCGCCATATGTTCTCTTTTCGCTTTCCTGCCCCAGATGTAGTGGTTAAATTAGATTTCCCACCCCGATTCTGCTAGCCTTACGACTTCACGCTATGAGGATTAAGCCCAATATGACGCCACACAATGGCCCCCCGAGCTCGCCGTTTGGCGCCGTAGGCTCTGTTAACCTTGTCGTGGCATCCGTAGTTTGCGAATCGCAGCGTAGCTCAATCGGAAGAGCGCCGTCGTTTCTAGTAGTTCCTGACTCAACCAGTCTGAGGCTACGCGACGGAAGATGCGGGTTCAAGTCCCGCCGCTGTGCCCATCCGGAGATCGCACCATGAGCCGTTTCGCAGCCCCCATCGCCGAACAGATCTGGGACATGAAATACCGCCTGAAGGCGGCGGACGGACGCGCGCTCGACGCCACGGTGGAGGACACCTGGCGGCGCATCGCGCGGGCCCTGGCCGAGGTGGAGGAGGAGCCCGGGGTCTGGGAGGAGCGATTCTACGGCGCGCTCGAGGATTTCCGGTTCCTGCCCGCCGGGCGGATCGTCGCAGGCGCGGGCACCGGGCGGACAGTGACGCTCTTCAACTGTTTCGTCATGGGCACGATCCCCGATACGATGGCGGGCATTTTCGAGGCGCTGAAGGAAGCCGCGCTGACGATGCAGCAGGGCGGCGGGATCGGCTACGATTTCTCCACCATCCGGCCCAAGGGCGCGCCGGTGGCGGGGGTGGCGGCCGATGCCTCGGGGCCGCTGTCGTTCATGGATGTCTGGGACGCCATGTGCCGCACGATCATGTCCGCGGGCTCCCGCCGGGGCGCGATGATGGCGACCATGCGCTGCGATCATCCGGATATCGAGGCGTTCATCTCCGCCAAGGCCGATCCCGCGCGGCTGCGGATGTTCAACATGTCCGTGCTCGCCACCGATCCCTTCATGGAGGCGGTGAAGGCCGATGCGCCCTGGGATCTGGTCTTCGGCGGCACGGTGTTCCGCACCGTGCGGGCGCGGGACCTCTGGGACCGGATCATGCAGTCAACCTATGATCATGCCGAGCCGGGCGTGATCTTCATCGACCGGATCAACGAGAAGAACAACCTCTGGTATGCCGAAGCGATCGCCGCGACGAACCCCTGCGGCGAGCAGCCCCTGCCGCCCTATGGCGCCTGCCTTTTGGGATCGGTGAACCTTGCGCGGCTGGTGGCGCACCCGTTCGCGGAGGGGGCGCAGCTCGACGAGGCGGCGCTCGACGATCTCGTGCGCCTGGCCGTGCGGATGATGGACAACGTGGTGGACGCCTCGCGTTTCCCGCTGCCGCAGCAGGCGGAGGAGGCGCGCGCCAAGCGGCGGATCGGGCTCGGGGTCACCGGGCTCGCCGATGCGCTGATGATGGTCGGGCAGCGCTACGGCTCCGAGGAAGCGGCGGCGCTCACGGGGCGCTGGATGAAGCGGGTGGCGGAGGCGGCTTACCTGGCCTCCTGCGATCTCGCGGAGGAGAAGGGTGCGTTTCCGCTCTTCGACCGGGAGAAGTTCCTCGCCTCGGGGAGTGTCGCCGGGCTTTCGGAGGAGGTGAAGGCGGCCATCGCCGGCAAGGGCATCCGCAACGCGCTGCTCACGTCGATCGCGCCCACGGGGACGATCTCGCTCTTTGCGGGCAACGTGTCCTCGGGGATTGAGCCGGTCTTCGCCCATGCCTATACGCGCAAGGTGCTGCAGAAGGACGGGACGCGCACCGAGGAGGAGGTGGTGGACTATGCCGTCAGCCTCTGGCGGGAGAGGATGGGGGAGGAGGCGCCGTTTCCCGACTGGTTCGTGACGGCGCAGGATCTCGCACCGCTCGACCATGTGCGGATGCAGGCGGCGGCGCAGGACTGGGTGGATTCGTCGATCTCGAAGACGATCAACGTGCCGGCGGATATCGATTTCGAGGCCTTCAAGGGCGTGTATCTCGAGGCCTATGAGACGGGGTGCAAGGGCTGCACGACGTACCGGCCGAACGATGTGACGGGGTCGGTTTTGAGTGTGGTGGCGGAAATTCGACCCGCGCTTGTCGAAGAGCAAGGTCTCGAGTCCTTCGCTGCACGGCTTGAATGGGCATTGGAAAGGGCCGGCCTTTCGACACAAAGCGATCTGGCGGAAAAGAGCGGGGTCGCGAGAAGCACCATTTCGATGGCGTATAGCGGAAGGAGGGAGCTAGGCCGTGAGGCGGCCCGTGCAATCGCCAATACACTAGGTGTTTCTCCAGGGTGGCTCTTATTTGGTGATAACAGAGCTGACACGCGCCCGGAAATGAGCGACAAGATGCCCACCCCGACAACCGCCGACGTCGTCTACATGTCCGAGCCCCTCGACCGTCCCGAGGCGCTCGAGGGCCAGACCTACAAGCTCAAGTGGCCGATGAGCGAGCATGCGCTCTACATCACGCTCAACGATGTGATCGTGAACGGCCAGCGCCGGCCCTTCGAGATCTTCATCAACTCGAAGAACATGGAGCATTACGCCTGGATCGTGGCGCTGACGCGGATGATCTCGGCGGTGTTCCGGCGCGGGGGCGACGTGTCCTTCGTGGTGGAGGAATTGAAAGCGGTCTTCGATCCGCGCGGCGGGGCGTGGATGGGGGGGAAATACATCCCCTCGATCCTCGCGGCCATCGGCGGGGTGATCGAGACCCATCTGGTCGCCATCGGCTTTCTCGCCGGGGAGGGGCTGGCCCTCAAATCCGATCCGCAGGCCGAGGCCATGGCGGTGGGCGAGCGGCCCGGCGCGTCCTGTTCCTCCTGCGGGTCCTATGACGTGCGGATGATCGAGGGCTGCATGACCTGCGGCAACTGCGGCTTTTCGAAATGCGGCTGAGGGGCGTGCGGCGGGTGACCGGGACCTCCGCCGCATCGCCCGAGGGCCGGCGCCCGCCGGCAAGGCCGGGGGCCGCCGCCCTGTGCCCGGCCGGGCGCGGGGAAGCGCGTCAGTAGCCGTTCGCGGCGAGCCAGTCGCGCATCCAGGCGATCTCGGCCTCCTGTGCCGCGATGACCTCTTCGGCCAGCGCGCGCACATCCGGGTCCTCTCCGTGCTCGAGCACGATCCGCGCCATGGCGACCGCGCCCTCGTGGTGCGGGATCATGCCCCGGATGAAATCGGCGTCGGGATTGCCGGTGTAGGGGATATCCATGCCCGAATGCATCGCGTCGTTCGCCGCGCGGAATGCATCCTCGGCGGGGCCGGTCGAGGCCGCCGCCGCGCCATGGCCGGCATGGGCGGAATGGTCCTCCTGCGCGAGGGCGGGCGCAGCCAGGACGGCCAGTGCGGCAAGAAGCGTGGCGGGAAAGTTGGGCATCAGCGGCATCTACGGGACTCCTGAGTTCTGGCTGCGCCATCGGACCGAATTACCGGGCAGTCGCAAGACACGACGCCGTGAAAGGGCGCGCGACCGAGGGGCAGGCGCAACAGAATGCCGCCGGGCAGTGTCCTTTGGGGCAGGTCGCTTGCCGAAAGGCAGGCCCCGCCCCATGCCGTCCGGCCTCGTCGGGTCGTCCGGTACAGGACAATCCACCAGTTCCGCGCGCCGTGCCACGGGGACCGGCCGGAGGGCGCGGGCGGTGGCCGTTCTCTCCCTGCCGATCGGGTTCGTGTCGCTGGCGGCGCTGGGCGTAGCGCAGGATCAAGCGCTGCGGGGCATCGGCCGGCTGACCCCGACCCCGACGCGCGGCTGAATGCAGCGATCCGGTCGACCTTCCCAGCGCTGCTGCTGCATCGTCCCGAGAACCTTGGCTTGTCGCTGCTGCACCGGGCGCCGGTCGGCTGGGAGGCCATGACCGCCCCTCCCCCGGGGGCTGGACCTCCTCGATATGCACGCTCTGACGGGGGTGGATTTCCCGACCCTCGGCTATACGCGGATCGATCTCACGGGCGCCTTGCGGCTGGTGACCCTGATGCAGGCTCCGGGCGGGTTCAGGGTGCTGACATTGCTGGCGACCTATCTCTATTCGGTCAGCGAAAGCAGCTGGAAGAAAGCCAGGACCCGCGACTCCTAGGCCACGCGGTTGCCGGCGCACCAGACGGCGGCGGGCCGGGCGATGGCGCCCACGGAATGCAGCCGCACCACGTCCGCCCTGAGCCCGGGCGCCAGCGCACCGCGATCCGTGAGGCCCACGGCGCGGGCGGGCCCGGAGGTGACGCAGGCGAAGGCGCCGGGCAGGTCGCCCGTGATCTCGGCGAGCTGCATCGTGGCCAAGAGCAGAGCCGCAGGAATATAATCCGACGACAGGATGTCGAGCAGCCCCTCGCGCGCCAGCATGGCCGCCGAGACATTGCCCGAATGGGACCCGCCGCGGACGATGTTGGGCGCGCCCATCATGACCGCGATGCCGTGGGCGCGGCAGGCCTCGGCGGCGGCATGGGTCGTCGGGAACTCCGCCACGCCCACGCCCTGCGCGCGGCTTTCGTCCACATGGGCCACGGTCGTGTCGTCATGGCTCGCGAGCGTCGCGCCGAGACGCGCGGTCGCCGAGAGCGCGGCCGCGAGGTGCCGCTCGCGCCGCTCCGCCGACAACGCCTGAAGCTGCCGGCAATGGGTCTCGAACTCGGCGTCGGTCATCTTGTGGTGCTTCGTCATGTACTGCCGGTAGCGCCCGAGGTCGGTGAACTGGCGGTCCCCCGGCGTGTGGTCCATGAGGCTCAGGAGGCCGACCCGGTCCTCGGCGTGGAACGCCTCCAGTTCTTCCGGAAGGGTATGGGAGCAGAGCTCTGCGCGCAGATGGATGTGGTGGCTGATCTTCAGGTGTCCCGCCGCGCGCATGGCGAGGATTTCGGTGGCCACGCCGCGGGCATAGGGGGTCTCGCTGTAGACGCTGTCCGAGGTCAGGTTGCCGACCCGGAGCGCGTCGAAGACGGTGGTGATGCCGCAGCCCGCCAGCTCCGCGTCATGGGCGAGGATGCCGGCGTCGTGGCGCCAGTCCACGCCGGGCCGCGGTTCCAGATGGCGTTCGAGGTTGTCGGTATGCAGCTCGACAAGGCCGGGGACCACCAGATCGCCCGCGCAATCGAGAGCCCCCCGGGGCACCTGCGCGCCCTGGTCCATGGCGCGGATCTCGCCGCCCGAGAGATGCAGGCTCCCGGTGACGACCTCCGTCTCGAGGACAAGGCGGGCATTGGCGAGGACGATGTCGTCTGTCATGTCTGGGCGGCTTTCGGAGGGAGGGAACGATGGGCTGGACGCGATACGCGGTCTATTGGGCGCCCGACGGAGATCTGGGCGAGGCGGGTGCCGACTGGCTGGGCTGGGACCTGCGGCGCGGCGCGGCGCGGCAAGGGCTGGTCGAGGCCGCCGCGGCGCGGCGCTACGGCTTTCACGCGACGCTGAAGCCGCCGTTCCGCCTGCGGGAGGGGACCTCGGAGAGCGCTCTGCTTTCGACGGCGCGGGACATCGCGCGCGGGCTGGCGCCCGTGGGGCTGGGCCGGCTTTCGGTGGCGCGGCTCGGGTCCTTCGTGGCGCTGCGGCCGGAGCGGGCCGGGGGGATCGGCCGGGTCGCCGATGCCCTTGTCGAAGGGCTCGACGGATTCCGCGCCCCGGCGCCGGAGGCGGAGCTGGCGCAGCGGCGGGCGGGGGGTCTCGGCGCGCGGCAGGAGGCGTATCTTTTGCGCTGGGGCTATCCCCATGTCTTCGAGGAGTTCGAGCCGCATCTGACGCTTTCGGGACCGGGTGAACCGGATGAAATTCGCGTGCGCGCAGAGGCCCATTTCGGCACCTGCCTGTCGCTGGAGATCACCCTCGCGCGCGTCTCGCTGGTGGGCGAGGGGGCGGACGGGCACTTTCGTCTGATCGCGGATCTGCCGCTCGGTCACGCCGCGGCCTCCGACGACAGGGCCGCCAGCGCCTGAGCGACGGCATCCTCGAGGGCGCCGCCATTGTCCACCTCCACGATCCGCGCGCCGGGCGGCGGCGGGGGTGCGGGTCGGGCGAGGCGGCGGGCGATCTCGTCGCCGACCTCGCGGCCGCGTGCGCCCAGACGGACGGCGAGGACCTCGGTGGGGGCCGTGACCGACAGGATCGTGACGGCCGGATAGACCCGTGTCGCCTCTGCCAGAACGCCGCGCGAGAGGTTCGCGATCACCGCGCCGCCCTCCCGGACCTCCGTCAGCGTTTCCACCGGGATGCCATAGTGCAGGTCATGGGCGCCCCAGTGCAGGGCGAAACGGCCCGTGGCGCGCATCCGCTCGAACTCGGCCTCGCTGACCGCGTCGAAGGGTTCCGATTTCGCCGGCGGGCGGGTGATCACCCGCCGCGCGCGCAGAAGACCAGGGCGCGCGGCGCAGAGCGCCTCGATCAGGCTGTCCTTGCCCACGCCCGAGGGGCCGACGACGGCGATCAACCGGCCGGTCACGGGGCCTCCGGGGAGAAGACCGAGACGTCGACCTCGCGGTCGGCCACCGCTGTTCGGGCCTCGGTGTCGTGGAAGATGCCCACGATGGCGGCCCCCCGCGCCTTGGCCTCGAGGATCAGCGCGATCACAACGGCCCGGTTGGCGGCATCGAGTGACGCTGTCGGTTCGTCCAGAAGAAGGACCGGGTAGGGATGCACGAAACCGCGGGCGATGTTCACGCGCTGCTGTTCGCCGCCCGAGAAGGTGGTGGGCGACAGCGGCCAGAGCCGTTCGGGCAGGTTCAGCCGGGCCAGAAGGGTCGCGGCGCGGGCCTCGGCCTCGTGCCTTGGCACGCCGAGGGCGCGCAGCGGATCGGCCACGACCTCGAGCGCGGGCACCCGGGGGACGACGCGCAGGAACTGGCTGACATAGCCCAGCCGGTCGCGCCTCAGCGCCGCGATCTCGCGCGGCGAGGCGGTGACGAGGTCGAGCCCCGCCACCTCGATCCGTCCGCCGCGGGCGAGGTAATTGCCCTGGATCAGGCGCAGGAGCGTGGACTTGCCCGACCCCGACGCGCCGGTCAGCGCCACGCATTCGCCCGCGTTCACGCTCAGTTCGGCCCGGTCCAGCACCGGGATCACGACACCGTTCTGGGCGTGGAGGGTGAAGTCCTTGCCGACTTCGGAGACGGAGACGAGGACGGTCATGCCGGCAGCACCGAGGAGACGAGAAGCTGGGTATAGGGCGCTTGCGGATCGTCCAGCACCCTGTCCGTCAGCCCCGCCTCCACGACGCGGCCATGGCGCATCACCATGAGCCGGTCGGCAAGGAGCCGCACGACGCCGATGTCATGGGTCACCAGCACCACGGCGAGCCCCATCTCGCGCACGAGCCCGCGCAGGAGGTCGAGGATCCGCGCCTGCACGCTGACGTCGAGCCCGCCCGTGGGTTCGTCCATCAGCACGATCTTCGGATTCGTGACCAGCCCGCGCGCGATCTGAAGGCGCTGCTGCATGCCGCCCGAAAAGGCCGTGGGCCGGTCGTCGATCCGCGCGGGGTCGATCTCCACCTTCTCGAGCCAGGCCTCGGCCTCGGCGCGGATCGCGCCGTAATGGCGCGCGCCCCGGCCCATGAGCCGCTCGCCCACGTTGCCGCCGGCGCTGACGTTCATCCTGAGCCCGTCCCGGGCATGCTGATGGACAAAGGCCCAGTCGCTGCGCATCAGCCGCCGCCGCTCGGGTTCGGGCAGGGTCAGCACGTCGCGCCCCTGATAGAGGACGGCACCGCCGTCGGCCTCCAGATGCCCTGCGAGGCAGGCGAGGAGCGTGGACTTGCCCGAGCCGCTCTCGCCCACAATGCCCAGCACCTCGCCCGGCCAGAGGTCGAGATCGACGTCCTCGCAGCCGATGCGGGCGCCATAGCGTCTGGTCAGGCCGCGGACGGACAGAAGCGGGCTCATGGGTGGCTCTCCAGAAAGGCGCGCATGAGGGGGTCCACCTGCTTGGGGGCGTCGAAGGGCAGCATGTGGCCGGTTGCGAAGACGTGCACCTCGGCCCCCGGCCGCGCGAAGGCGCGGGCCTCGCGGCGGCCGGTGAGGGGGCTTTTCTGGCCCAGCAGGCAGAGGACGGGCATGGTCAGACGCTCCAGGAGCGGGGCGCCGTCGAAGCGGCAGACCGCGCGCATCGCGTCCGCGAGGGCCTCGGGCGAGGTTTCCGCGATGGCGTGCCGGACCGAGGCCCGCGCCGCGCGGTTCGCGGTGCGGTGGGCGACGAGGCGGCCGAATCCTTTCGGTCCGGGGTATCGGCACAGAAGCGGCACCATGCGCCGGCCCAGCCCCGGCAGCATCCAGCGCGGAAGGCCCAGCGGCGCGTCCATCAGGATGAGCGCGCGGCACCGCCCGGGCAGCCGGGCCGCGATGGCCAGCGCCACCATGCCGCCCAGCGAATGGCCCGCGATGGCGAACCGGTCGGGCAGCGCCGGCATCAGCGCCTCGGCATAGGCCTCCACGCGGGGCCTGACGCGCGGCGCTGCCCCGTGTCCCGGCAGATCGGGCCAGAGCGCCTCGGGGCAGGGCCCCCAGCGCAGCCCGCAGAGCGCGGTGCCATGGAGCCAGACCGTGTCGCTCATGCCGCCCCCGCCCGCCGGTCAGCGCAGAAATCCGTGTCGGAGCACTGAAACCGCCGGGTGCCCCGGTCGTCGGCGATGATCTCGTCGAGATAGCTCTCCGTGGCCCCGCAGAGCGCGCAGGCACCGGGTGCCTTGGAGGCCTCGAAGGGATGGTCGTCGAAATCGAGGCTGCGCACCTTCGTGAAGGGCGGCAGCGCATAGATTCGCTGCTCCCGCCCCGCGCCGAAAAGCTGGATCGCGGGGCTTTCGAGCTTCGGGTTGTCGAAGCGCGGGATCGGCGAGGGATCGAAGACATGCCGGTCGTTCACCAGCGCGGGATAGGCATAGGAGGTGGCGATGGCCCCATGGCGCGCGATGTCCTCGTAGAGCTTCACGTGCATCAGCCCGTATTCCTCCAGCGCATGCATCCGCCGCGTCTCCGTCTCTCGCGGTTCGAGAAACCGCAGCGGCTCGGGGATGGGTACCTGGTAGACGAGGATCTGCCCCTCCGTCAGGGGTGTTTCGGGAATGCGGTGGCGGGTCTGGATCACCGTCGCCTCGGCCGTACGCGTCGTGGTCTCCACGCCCGCCACCTTGCGGAAGAAGGACCGGATCGAGACCGCGTTGGTGGTGTCGTCCGCGCCCTGGTCGATGACCTTCAGCCGGTCCTCGGGCGTGAGACAAGCCGCCGTGACCTGTACACCGCCTGTGCCCCAGCCATATGGCATGGGCATCTCGCGGCTGGCGAAGGGCACCTGGTAGCCGGGGATCGCGAGCCCCTTGAGGATCGCGCGGCGGATCATCTTCTTCGTGGGCTCATCGAGATAGGCGAAGTTGTAGCCGCTCATTCCGCCGCCTCCCGCGCTTCGGTCGCCTCGCGGCGCAGGCGGCGGATCAGCTCAAGCTCCGCCTGGAAATCCACGTAATGGGGCAGCTTGATGTGCTCGAGAAAGCCCGTGGCCTGGACGTTGTCGGAATGCATGAGCACGAACTCCGCGTCCTGGGCCGGGGCGCCCACGTCATCCTCTCCCAGCTCCCGCCATTGCAGCGCGCGGTCCACCAGCGACATGGAGATGGCCTTTCTCTCGCAGCGGCCCAGGGTCAGCCCGTAGCCCCGGGTGAACTGCGGCGGCTCGCGGCGGGAGCCGGTGAACTGGTTCACGGTCTCGCATTCGGTCACGGTGATCTCGGCGAAGGCGATGGAGAACCCGAGCTCGGGGATCTCCACCTCCACCTCCACCAAGCCGATGCGCAGCTCTCCGACAAAAGCATGGGTGCGACCGTAGCCGCGCTGGGTGGAATAGGCGAGGCCGAGGAGGAACCCCTCGTCGGCCCGCGCCAGCGCCTGCAGGCGCAGGGGACGGTCCGCGGGCAGCTCGAGGGGTGTGCGGGTCAGGTCCGTGGGCTCCGTGTCGCCGCGCGGCTCGTCGCGCAGCAGGCCCTCGCGCCCCAGCACGTCGGACACGCGGGGCCGGGTCGCGGCGGGCGCCTCGGAGATGCGCGCGGCGGCGGCCTCGTCGCCCGCGGCCAGCGCGAAATCGAGCAGGCGATGGGTATAGTCGAAGGTCGGGCCGAGGATCTGCCCGCCGGGGATGTCCTTGAACGTGGCCGAGACCCGCCGCTCCACGACCATGGCACCCGTGTCCAGCGGCCGCGAGGCGGCGAGGCGGGGCAGGGTGGTGCGGTAGGCGCGGATCAGGAAAGTGGCCTCCACGAGATCGCCCCGAGACTGCTGCACCGCCAGCGCCGCCAGTTCCTCGTCGTGGAGGGACCCCTCGGCCATCACCCGCGCCGTGGCGAGTGCCAGTTGCGAGGCGATCTGGCCCAGGGTCAGCGCGGGCTCCGTCCGGTCGCCGCGCCGGTCCTCCGCGAGCCAAGCATGGGCCGCCGCGATGGCCTCTTCTCCGCCCTTGGCCGCGACATACATCAGAGGGCCTCCACGTCGGTGGAGCGGGGCAGCGCCGCGAGGCGGGTCCCGCAGGTGAAGTAGAAGTCGAGGCCCTGGGGATAGAGCCCGGCATTGCGGGCAAGGGCCTCGGGATCGGGCAGGGGAAAGGCGGTCTCCGTCTCGATGCCGGTGCCGGTGAGCCGGGGTCCGCCGCCCTCGAGGCGGTCCGTCTCCACGATCAGCGTGGCGGAGCGGTCGGGATAGTCTGGCGTCCCGATGGGATAGGGGTCGAGCGGGGCGAGATCGGACCATCGGCCGAGGGCGAACATGGCGTCGGCCTTCCCGGCCCCGGGCGCGCCGGTATGGAAGGTCAGCCAGTCCCGCGCCCGCGCGGCCTCTCCCCCAAGCCAGACCGGCGTCGTGGGATCGGTCAGCGTCAGGAGCAGCACCGCCGCTGCGGGAGAGAGGCCCGGCACCTCGGGCCCCGCGACCTCGTGCAGGGTGCCGGGTCGGGCCATGGCCTCCATCGCGGCGCGAAAGGCGCGGGCGCTGTCCCGCGATGGATCGGCGAAGCCGGGCGCGCGCATCAGTCGTCTCCCCTCACCATGGTCTCGAACTCCACCCGCGTGGCCTCCGCCTTGCCCGCCCGCTCGGCCCGGCGTGCACGCTCCGCTTCTGCCAGAGGCGCGAGCACCTCGCGGCGGATCTCCCCGGCCTCTGCCCCCTGCATCAGCGCATCGACCAGCGCCGCCCGGGTCGCGTGCGCCACACTCCGCCCCTGCACGAAGGCATGGCCCTCGGTGCCGTCCGCGAGCCGGAGCGTGCAGCGCGTGGCGGTGACCTCGCCCAGGTTGAACGGCGCGCCGGTGCCCCCGGTGCGGCCCCGGACCATGACGGTTCCGGTCTCCGGCGGGCGCAGCCAGTCGTGGGGCGGCAGATCCCGCCCGGCGAGCCGGGCCGCGAGGGCCTCGGGTGTGCTTCGGGCCAGAAGGCCCATCCAGTCCGTGCGGGTCATGACTCTCGACAACTAGACAAATTCTGGCCCGACAACTAGACATGTCGCCATGGATTGGCCAGTGAAACTTCGATGACGGACCAGACGCTCTGGCGGACCATCGCCGAGACCCTGCGCGCGGAGATCGCGGGCGGTGTCAGGGGCGCGGGGGACCGGCTGCCGACCGAGGCGCAGTTGTCGGCGCGGTTCGGGGTGAACCGGCACACCGTGCGGCGCGCGCTGGCGGCCCTGGCCGGGGAGGGGCTGGTGCATGCCCGGCGCGGCGCGGGGGTCTTCGTCGCCGCCGCGCGGGCGGAATACCCGATCGGCCCGCGAGTGAGGTTCCGCCAGTCCATGGAGGCCGCGGGCCGGGTGCCGGGCAAGCGCATTCTCGCCAGCGAGACCCGGGCCGCGACCGAGGGCGAGGCGCGGGTCCTGCGGCTGGCGCCGGGCGAGACGGTCCATGTCACGGACGGCATCGCGCTTGCCGACGGGGCGCCGGTGGCGCTGTTCCACGCGATCTATCCGCTGGGCCGCCTGCCGGGCCTGCCGGAGGCGCTGGCCGGGCATGGCTCGGTGACCCGGGCGCTCCTGGCCTGCGGGGTGCCGGATTACGTGCGGGTCTCGACGCGGATCTCGGCGGTGCTCGCCAGTCCGGTGGAGGCGGGGCACCTGCAGGTCGCGCCGGGCGCGCCGCTGCTGCTGTCGGAGGCGGTGAACGCGACGCCTGGGGGCATGCCTGTGGAGCTGGGCTTCACGCGGTTCGCGGGCGAGCGGATCGCGCTGACGCTCGATCATTCGTAGCGGTCGAGGAACGCCTCTGCCGACAGGCTGCGGAAGTCCTCAAGCCGCGCGCGGAGCGTGCCGTGGTCCCAGAGCCACCATTCGAGCCGCATCAGCCGCTCGGCGGTGGCCTCGGGCAGGCGGCGGCGGACGGGCTTTGCGGGCACGCCGGCGACGATCCAGTAGGGGGGCACGTCCTTCGTGACGACCGCGCCGGCGGCGGCCACGGAGCCGTGGCCCATGGTGACCTCGGGCATCACCATCGCCTGCGCGCCGATCCAGGTGTCGTGGCCGATATGGGCGAGGCGGTTCCGGCGGTGGGCGAACCAGGCCTCGTCGGGCCCGGCGTCGTCCCAGTAATCGCCGCTGCGGTAGTGGAAATGATGCAGCGAGGCCTTCTCCATCGGGTGGTCCGTGGCGCCGATGCGGGCATGGGCGGCGATGTTGGAGAAGAGGCCGATCCGGGCGTTGGCGATGTCGGCGAAGCGGTCGCAGTAGGAATAGTCGCCGATATGGCTGTGGGCGATGCGGGAGCCTCGGCCGATCTCGACGTAACGTCCGAAGGTGCAGTCCGCGGTGATCTCGCAATCGCGATGAAGGAACGGACGGTCGGGGGAGAGTCTGGGCATCTTGGGATTGGTCTCGGGTCGGGACGGGGGTTTATAGCGTTGTTTTATAACAGATAATCCGAAGTCAGGTGCAATCCGGGCCGAGCCGGGACCGGGTCAGCCGCATGGCGCGCCGGTGGTCCCCTGGTCCGTTCCCCGGCCGGGTGGCGGAGTTCGGCACATGCCCTTGGGAGAGGCGCATCCGGCCGGGAACAGACCCCGGGGCTCGCGCCATTCCTCAACGCGGCACGCCTGCCGCGCACCAGAGTTCATGGAGAGATACATGACCTACGACTTCAAGACACTCGCCGGTACCACCGCGCTCCTCGCGGCCCTCGCCGCGGCCCCGGCCCATGCCCAGGGCATGAGCGACATGGATACCGACCAGAATTCCTCCGTCAGCCTCGAGGAGTTCCTGACCGGCCACGACGCCGGAGACGGCATCGGGTCCGACTGGGACACGGACGGAAGCGGCACGATCAGCGAGGAGGAGTTCGTCGCAGGCACCGGGCGCGCCTCGGCTGCCACCGGCAACCCCGCCTGGAGCGAGCAGGACTTCGCCATCGCCGACACCGATCAGAGTGGCGATCTGAGTGCCGAGGAAATGGCGGCCGTCATCTTCTTTGTCTACGATACCGACCGGAGCGGTGACCTGACCCTTGACGAGTACGCCTCCTACGAGGTGGAGGGGCAGATGATGTCCGACGCGGGAATGTCCGGGGACGGCATGGCCGACACAGATACGTCCGGGGACGGCATGTCCGGAGATGACACCTCCGACAGCGACTCGGGGGATGACACCTCCGACAGCGACTCGGGGGACGACACCTCCGACAGCGACTCGGGGGACGACACCTCCGACAGCGACTCGGGGGATGACACCTCCGACAGCGACACGTCCGGGGACGACGACTCCTGAGCCTCGGCGCGACGCCCGCCCCGGACGGGGTCGGCCGCCGGTCCCTACGACCGGCGGCCAGTCCCCTGCGAGGCCTCTGCGCCGGGCGCGGGCCGGGCGCGCGACCGCCCCGGCGGCCCGCGCCATCCTAGGCCCCCTTGATCAGCTTCCGCCGCGCCCAGCCCGATAGGGCGTCCATGGCGAAGACCATCAGGACGGTGAGGATGATGTAGTAGGTCACCTCTTCCCAGTCCTTCTGGGTAATGATCGCCTGGGTCAGCAGGAGGCCGATGCCGCCGCCGGTGATGGCGCCGATCACCGTGGCCGACCGGGTGTTAGATTCGAAGGAATAGAGGATCTGGCTGAGGAAGACCGGCATCACCTGGGGGATCACGCCGAAGCGGGCGCGGGTCAGGGCGCCGGCGCCGGTGGACCGGACGCCCTCGATCTGCTTCTGGTCCACGTTCTCCAGCGTCTCGGAGAAGAGCTTTCCGAAGGTGCCGATCTCGGTGAGCATCATCGCCAGCGCGCCCGTCAGAGGCCCCGGCCCGTAGGCGCGGGACAGGATCACTGTCCAGATCAGCCCGTCCACCCCGCGCAGGAAGTCGTGCAGCCTGCGGAACACCTGCCGGACGAGGGCGAAGCGGGTGAAGGTGCGCGCGGCGAAGAAGGCGGTGACGAGGGCGATCAGCGCCGCGCCGAAGGTGCCGATGAAAGCCATCAGTATGGTCTCGAAGATCGCCCAGGCGACCTCCTTGTGACGCCACATGTCGTTGAGCCAGAAATCCTGCCAGATCTCCGCCGCCTCTCCGCCAAGGGCGCGGGACATGACCTCTCCGACGCCCAGCCCGTGATAGGGGCTGTCGAGGGTGAAGAAGAACAGCTCCCAGCCGGGGAAATAGCGCATCACCGTCGTGGCCGAGCGGGTGATGTTGACCCGGCCCGCCTCGGTGGTGATGGCGACGCGGTTCGAAGCGGCGTTGATCCAGTCGGGCATCGGGCCCTCGGGATAGACCGCCTCCACGCCGCCCGAGCGGCTGGCGGTCGCGGTTATGGTGCCATAGCCCGGGATCTCGAACCGGGTTTCGGTCTCGCCGATCAGCGTGACAAGGTAGCCGTCGCCCAGCTCCACCACGGTCTCGCCCGCATCGAGCGAGACCCACTCGGGCCCCTCGCCATCGGGATAGCGGCCCTTGCGCTCTCCCTCCATGGCGATCTCGACGGCGCCGGTGCCGTGGTCCCGGGTGACATGGACCTTGTAACTGACCATGTCGGCCAGAAGGATGCGGCCATTCTCGCCATCGGCTTCCGCGATGATGCGCGGTCCCTCGAAGGCGAGGAAGACATAGGTCAGGTAGACGAGGATAAGCGCGGGAATGCCGAAGATCCAGAGCCGCAGCCGGGCGAACCGGGCCAGCGTCTCCGAGGAGCGGTCGGGGGCGAGGGCGGCGTCGGTCACAGGGCGGCTCCCTTCGTCAGGCGCTGGCGGATGGCGCTGCCGACCTGATCCACGGTGACGATGGTGGCGAAGAGCGCCGCCTCGTCGAAGCGGCCCGGGCCCCAGGACATGGCGTTCCGGAGGTCGTAGCCGATGCCGCCCGCGCCCACGAAGCCGAGGATCGCCGAGGCGCGGATGTTGATCTCGAAGCGCAGGAGCCCGTAGCTGACCCAGTTCGGCGCGACCTGCGGGATCACGCCCAGAACCATGCGCTGGCTCCAGGTGGCGCCGACCGAGCGCAGCCCCTCCACCGGGCCCAAGGCGGCGTTCTCGGCCACCTCGGAAAAGAGCTTGCCGAGCGCGCCCACGGTATGGAGCGCGATGGCGATCATGGCGGGGATCGGGCCGCCGCCGAGCACGAAGATCAGCACGAGCGCGATCACAACGTCGGGGATGGCGCGGAGGATGTCGAGGATGCGGCGGATGATCCCCACCGCCCAGGGCGCGGGCGCGAGACCGCGTGTCACGAGAAGCGACAGGATGCCGCCGACAAGAGCGCCGATCAGCGTGGCGGCGGCGGCGATGTTCACCGTCTCGATCAGCGAGGGCAGGAATTCCCACAGCAGGCCGGGAAGCAGAGGGGCCTTTTCCCAGGCCTCGCTCAGCACATCGGCGGGGAAGTCGAAGATGTTGGGCAGCCCCGCCCAGAACCCCCCGGCATTTCGCTCGTTCGCGATCAGCAGGCCCGAGAGCATGAACATCGCGAAGACGAGCAGCCCCGCGGTCGTCCAGAGCCTGCGGGTGCGCACAAGCTGCAGGTAGCCGTCGCTGAGATCGCCGGGGCGTGCCTGCGGAGAGAGGGGGATATCGGCCATGGGTGTCCTGCCGGGAGGGGCGGGCCTCGATCGGGCCCGCCCGGGTGTCGTCCGGGGTCCGGCGGCGCCGGGCCGCCGGACCGGGCGTTCAGATCAGTTGCCCATTTCCGCGAGGCGGACGGCGATGATCGACTCGTAGGCGTCGTGGGTGACCGGCATGAAGCCCGCGGTCTCGCCGGCGGCGACGCTGTAGGCGCAGTCCTGGTCCCGGTCGTGCAGGCCGGAGACGACCTCGGTCACGGTCGCCTTGACGTCCTCGGGCAGCTCGGTGCGCAGCACGATCGGGCCTTCGGGGATCGACTTCGAGCGCCAGATCTCGACGAGATCGTTCATGTCCACGATGCCGGCGTCGGAGGCCTTGCGCAGGGCGCCGGAGTTGTAGCCGTCTTCCCAGTTGCCCTGGCCGTCGGCCCAGGTCACGCCGGCGTCCACGTCACCGTTGGCGACGGCGACGATGGTCTGCTCGTGCCCGCCGACAAAGCGGACTTCGCCGAAGTAGTCGCCGTTTTCCATGGTCGCGCCGATCTGCGTCGGGATCTCGACGGAGGGGATCAGGTAGCCCGAGGTGGAGTTCGGGTCGCCGAAGGCGAAGACCTTGCCTTCCATGTCCTCGAGCGAGGTGATGCCGCTGTCGACACGGGCGAAGCCGATGGAGAAGTAGCCGAAGGTGCCGTCGAGGTTGGTCTTGACGAGGACGGGCTCAACGACGTCGGGGTTCTGGGTGTAGACGGCGGCATAGGACGAGGCGCCGAGCCACGCCATGTCGATGGTGCCGCCGAGCAGGCCCTGGATCACGCCGTTGTAATCGGCGGGGGTGAAGACGTTGACCTGCACGCCGCCGAGGGCCTCGCTCACGTAGTCGGCGAGGCACTGGTTGGCGGTCATGCGGTCCTGGGCGTTCTCGCCGCCGAGCACGCCGATGTTGAACTGCTCGATGGCATGGGCTTCGGCGAAGGCGGCGCCGGAGAGGGCGGTGGTGGCGAGGGCCGCCAGGGTCAGGGTCTTGAAGGTCACGTCGGATACTCCTTCGGGTGAATGCGCCGGCCGCGATCCCGCGGTCCGGACGCGGGGAAAGGGTCAGATGCGGGCCTCGGCCTCGCGGGCGAGGGCGGCCATGGCGGCGTGCCGGGGGCCTTCGGTCTCGCGGATCTCGGTGGAGGTCGCGGCCTCGGAGAAGCTCTCGTCCGCGCCGTAGATCTCGCGGGCCATGTCGGTGGTGAGCTGCTCGGGCGTGCCGTCGAAGACGACGCGGCCAAGGCGCATCCCGATGATCCGGTCGCAGTAGCGCCGGGCCGTGTCGAGCGTGTGCAGGTTGCAGATGACGGTGCGGCCGTCCTCGTCATGGATGCGCCGGAGCGCGTCCATCACGATCTGCGCGTTCATCGGGTCGAGCGAGGCGATGGGCTCGTCCGCAAGGATCATCTTCGGGTCCTGCATCAGCGCCCGCGCGATGGCCACGCGCTGCTGCTGCCCGCCCGAGAGCGCCTCGGCGCGCTTGCCCGCGTGATCGGCGATGCCGAGCCGGTCGAGAATGGCGATGGCCCGGCGGATGTCGGCCTCGGACCAGAGCGCGGTCAGGGCGCGCAGGGTGCCGGTCCGGAAGAGCGTGCCGTGGAGCACGTTCGAGACCACGTCCATCCGGGGCACGAGGTTGAACTGCTGGAAGATCATGGCGCAGTCGGCCTGCCAGCCGCGCGCGTCGCGCCCGCCGAGGCCGGTGATCTCGCGCCCCTCGAAGGTGATCGCACCCGAGGTCGGACGCTCGAGCAGGTTCAGCATCCGCAGGAGGGTCGACTTGCCGGCGCCGGACGCGCCGATGACGCCGACCATCATCGGTTCCGAGACCTCGATATTGACGCTGTTCACGGCAGTCGCCGCGCCGAACGTCTTGGTCAGCTTCTCGATACGAAGCATGCATCCCCCGTCACATCACGGAGGGTGGGCTACAGGCGCCGGGTTACCGGAATGCGACAGCCATGTAACAGAATCGCGAAACCCGGGCCGATGGACGGGACGGGACGTCATGCTAGGATGAGATCATGCGCCGGGAGGAAGAGGCGCAGGGGAGGACATCATGACCACCATCCGGATCGCCGCGGGCGCAGTCGCCCTTGCGGCCACTTTCGCAACGACCGCAATCGCCGACGGCCACCGCAGCGCGGCGCCCGAGGGCGCGCGGGCCTATATCGTCCTGCCCGAGGACGGTGCCACGGTGAGCAATCCCGTGACCATCGTCTTCGGGCTCGAGGGCATGGGCATCGCTCCCGCCAATGTCGAGCAGGAGGCGACGGGGCACCATCACCTGCTGATCAACACCGATCCCGCGACGCTCGACATGGAGGAGGGGCTGCCCGCGACCGACGAGATCGTGCATTTCGGCGGCGGCCAGACCCAGGTGACGAAGGAGTTGCCCGCAGGGACCCATACGCTGCAGTTGCTGCTGGGCGACTGGCTTCATGTGCCCCACGATCCGCCGGTCCTGAGCGAGGTGGTGACGATCACGGTCGAGTAGGGATCAAGGCGGGATGGGTCGAGGACCCCTCCTGCGCGGGCGCGGGCGCGGGCAAGGCCGTGATGCGGTGCGGTTCCTCGGAACGCGCCTCGCTGGCGTCCTGCGCCGGATGGCGGATCGGCGGGATGCGGGTAAAATTGCCGCGCTCAGGGGTCGTGACGCGCCCGCCCCGGGGGGGGCCTCCGCGCGGGTCCATCGGGCGGCAGGTGGGTTCAAGACCCCGCCTTACCCTTGCGACTCGCCGTCGTTCCTGATCCGCAGGTCGGCCCAGACCGGCAGGTGGTCCGATCCGTGTCGCGCGGCGGGGGAGGTGTCGACCCCGGAGCCGAGGATCTCGATCCTGTCGCCATGGGCGATGCGGTCGAGGGGCGCCACGGGGCGGCCCGCGGGAAAGGACCGGCCGGGGATCACCACGCGGTGGCTGTCGCCCAGCGTCTCCAGCCCCTTGGTCCAGGACCATTCGTTGAAATCGCCCGCGATCACGCTGGTGGCGCCGCCATCCGGGCGCAGGTCGTCCAGATGATCGAGGATCGCCCGCAACTGCCGCCGCCGCCAGCCGCGCAGCAGCCCCAGATGTGCCCCCACCACCAGAAGCGGCCCCTCCGGCGTCACGAGATCGGCGAGCACCGCGCCGCGCGGCTCGAGGCCCGGCAGGGGCAGGCGCTCGGTGTCGCGGACGGAGATGCCCTTGCGCGTGAGGATGGCGTTGCCGTGCCAGCCGAGGCTTACGTCGGTTTCGGCCAGAGGGACCACGCTGAAATCGGTCTCGCGCTCGATGAGGCCGTGGGGCAGGGCGCTGGGACGTGCGCCGAGGCGCTTGTCGGCCTCCTGCAGCACGACGATGTCCGCGTCGAGCCGGGCGATGAGGTCGAGGATGCGATGCGGCGCGCGGCGCATGTCGCTGCCCACGGCCTTGCGGATGTTGTAGCTGACGAGGCGGAGGGTCATGGGCGTCGTCGGGCCCCCGGGCGGCGGCTCATTCCTCGCGCTCGGTGGTGAAGGTGAGGGGATAGCCGCGCGCCGCACCGGCATCGGTGCCGAGCCGCGCCTTCGTCTCGGCCACCTCGCGGGTATAGACGGCGACGACGCAGGCGCCTTTCCTGTGGGCGGTCATCATCACGCCCAGAGCCTCGCCCTCGGTCATGCGGAAGACGCGCATCAGCACCGCGGTGACGAAGTCGCGCGGGGTGAAATCGTCGTTGAGCAGGATGACCTTCCAGAGCTTCGGCCTGTCGGTCTTCGGTTTGGTGCGGGTCTTGGGGAGCAGGTCGGTGTCGGGCATCGGCTGATCCGGGACAGGGCCTCACGGCCCTGAACTATAGGGCGTGCGCGGGGCCGCGCCAACAGGACCTCGTCCGCCCTGACGGGCGACCTCGGCAGGCTGCGGGCGAGGTCGCCCGACAGGGCGGACGCGCGCAGGGTCACACCGCGAGCGCGTCGCGCACCTCGTGATAGCTGCAGTTCACCAGCACCGCGCCGTCCCGGTCGGTCCGGTCCCGGCCCGGCTCGGCGCAGTCGGGCCGCACCTTGGGGCAGCGCGTGCGGAAGACGCAGCCCGACGGCGGGTTCAGCGGCGAGGGCAGCTCCCCCTCGAGGATCGGGCGGGGCCGGGCCTTTTCCAGCACCGGGTCGGGGATCGGCACCGAGGAGATCAGCGCCTGGGTATAAGGATGGCGCGGGCGGCGGGTGATCTCGCGGCTGGGCCCCGCCTCCATGATCCGGCCGAGATACATCACCACGATCCGGTTCGAGATGTGTTTCACCACCGAGAGATCATGGGCGATGAAGATCATCGACAGCCCCATGTCGGCCTGGATCTCCTTCAGCAGGTTCACCACCTGCGCCTGCACGCTCACATCCAGCGCCGAGACCGGCTCGTCGCAGATGAGCAGCTTCGGGCGCATCACCAGCGCGCGGGCGATGCCGATGCGCTGGCACTGGCCGCCGGAGAACTCGTGCGGATAGCGGTTCACGAGGTTGGGCAAGAGGCCCACGCGCTCCATGATCTCGCCCACCCGGCGCTTCACCTCGGCGCGGCCGACCTCCGGGTGGTGCGTCACCAGCGGCTCGGCCACGATGTCGCCCACGGTCATCCGGGGGTTCAGCGCGGCGAGCGGGTCCTGGAACACCATCTGCACGTCCTTGCGGTGGCGCCGGCGTTGCGTCTCGCCCATGGCGCCGATGTCCTTGCCGTCGAAGACGATACGCCCGCCCGAATGGGGCACGGTGCCGATGATGGCGCGGGCGACGGTGGATTTGCCCGACCCGCTCTCCCCTACGAGGCCCAGGGTCTCGCCGGGCTCGATCTCGAACGACAGCCCGCCAACGGCCTGCAGTTTCAGCGGCGGGGTCCAGGGCCAGGCGCCGGAGGGGCGGACGTCGAAGGTGACGGAGAGGTCAGTGACCGACAGGATCGGGGACATCAGGCGGCGACCTCCCGGACGGGTGCGTGGCAGGCGCGCCAGCGGTGGGGCTCGGCCTCAGTGAGACCCGGCTTGATCTGGCTGCACGGGTCGCGGACGAAGTCGCAGCGCGGGCTGAACGGGCAGCCGGGGGGCAGGCGCGACATGTCAGGGGGCTCTCCGGCGATGGTGCGCAGGACGTCGTCGTCACGGTCGAGGCGCGGCACGGCCTCCAAGAGGCCCTTGGTATAGGGGTGCGTTGGCCGCGCGAAGAGCGCCTCGGTCGCGGCCTGCTCCATGATCTGCCCGCCGTACATGACCAGCGTCCGCTCGCAGGCGTCGGCGACGATGCCGAGGTCGTGGGTGATCAGGATGATCGCGGTACCGAATTCGCGCCTGATCTCCGCCAGAAGCGCCATGATCTGCGCCTGCACCGTGACGTCGAGCGCGGTGGTGGGTTCGTCCGCGATCAAGAGGCGCGGGCGGCACAGCAGCGCCATGGCGATCATGATGCGCTGGCGCATGCCGCCCGAGAATTCGTGCGGATACATGGAAATGCGCGCCCTCGCGTCGGGGATGCGCACGGCGTCCAGCATCCGCACGGCCTCCGCCACCGCCGCGCGCCGGGACATGCCGCGGTGCAGCTCCAGCACCTCCGCCATCTGCGCGCTGACCCGCATGTAGGGATTGAGAGAGGTCATCGGGTCCTGGAAGATCATCGCGATCCGGTCGGAGCGCACGCGGTTCAGCTCCCGCTCGGAGAGCTTCAGGAGGTCCGTCCCGTCGAACCGCACGGCGCCCGAGGCGCGGCCGTTGCGCGCCAGGAGGCCCATGATGGCAAAGGCGGTCTGGGACTTGCCCGAGCCGCTCTCGCCGACGATGGCCAGCGTCTCGCGTTCGGCGAGGGTGAAGGAGACGTCGTTGACGGCGTTCACCTCGCCGTCGCCGGTGGTGAAGCTCACGGACAGGTCGTCGACTTCGAGAAGGGTCATCAGCGGTCCTCGGGCCCGGAGTTCATCACCGATCCTTCGGATCGAGCGCGTCGCGCAGGCCGTCTCCGACGAAGAAGAAGGCGAAGAGCGTGATGAGAAAGAAGAAGAGCGGAAAGCCCAGCATCCAGAGCGTGCCGTTGTTCATCTGGCTGGCACCCCCGTTGATGAGCGCCCCGAGCGAGGTCATCGGTTCCTGCACGCCGAGGCCGAGATAGGAGATGAACGATTCGAAGATGATCATCTGCGGCACCAGCAGCGTGGAATAGACGATCACGATGCCCGCAAGGTTCGGCACGACATGGCGCAGGATGATGGTGAAGGGGCGCACGCCGGTGGCGACGGCGGCCTCCACGAATTCCTTGTTCTTGATCGACAGCGTCTGGCCCCGCGCGATCCGGCTCATGTCGAGCCAGGAAATGAGCCCGATCCCGAGAAACAGCATGAAGATCGACCGGCCGAAGATCACCAGCATCAGGATCAGCACGAACATGAAGGGAATGGACATCAGGATATCCACGGTCCGCATCATGATCTGGTCGGTGCGCCCGCCGATATAGCCCGCCGTGGCGCCGTAGAGCGTGCCCACGACCACCGCCACCAGCGCGCCCACGACCCCCACGAGAAGCGAGATGCGCGTGCCCTGCACCGTGCGCGCGAAAAGATCCCGCCCGTCGCTGTCGACGCCGAAATAATGCCCGGTCTCGAGGCTCGGGACCCCGCGAAAGGCATTGGCGCCCATCAGCGAGAAATCCACGGTCTGCGGCTCGTATTGCGCGACGACCTGGCCGAAGAAGGCGAAGAGCGCCACGAGGATCAGCACAATGAGCCCCGCCACCGCGGCCTTGTTGCGAATGAACCGGCTGCGGGCATCGGCCCAGAGCGACCGGCCGCGGATCTCCGCCAGCCCCATCGTCTGCTCCAGCAGGACGGCGTCGCGTTGGGCGAGTTTCATGGCCGTTCCCCCTCAGTACCGGATCTTCGGGTCGATCCACGCGTAGAGGATGTCGACCAGCAGGTTGAACCCGATGGTCAGCATTCCGACGAGGATCGTGATGCCCATGATCACGGAATAGTCCCGGTTGAACGCCGAATTGACGAAGAACTGTCCGATCCCGCCGGTGGAGAAGGCGATGTCCACCACGACCGATCCGGTGATCATCCCCACCACCGCCGGACCGAGATAGGAGATGACGGGCAGCAGCGTCGGTTTCAGCGCATGGCGCCAGATCACCCGGCGCATGGGCAGGCCCTTGGCGCGGGCGGTACGGATGAAGTTGGAGTTCATCACCTCGAGCATCGAGGACCGCGTGATCCGCGCGATGGAGGCCATGTAGGAGGTCGAAAGCGCGATCACCGGCATGATGACGTAATCGAGCCGGACAGCGCCGCCGAAGGCGGTCCAGCAGAGCGAATCGCGCCGGTCGCAGCTGTCGACGAGAATGCCGCCGTCCCAGCCGCCGCCCGGCAGCCAGCCCAGCCAGAGCGTGAACAGGAGCACGAGGATCGGTGCCATCACGAAATTCGGGAGCGCCTGCGCGCCGATGGTCACGCCCACGGCGAGGTAGTCGAGCCAGGAATTGTGCCGCAGCGCCGCCGCGATGCCGAGGGAGACCCCCACCACCACCGCCACGATCGCCGACCAGAAGCCGTAGGTCAGCGTCACCGGAAAGCCCTGGGCGATGACGTCGTTCACCGTGCGGTCGGTATACTGGAACGACGGGCCGAAATCGAACCGGGTGACCACGCCCCAGACGTAATCGGCCATCTGCACCACCATGGGCCGGTCGAGGCCGTATTTGGCCTCGATGTTGGCCATCACCTGCGCGGGCAGGGGGCGCTCTGACGTGAAGGGCCCGCCGGGGGCGGAATACATCAGGATGAAGCTGAAGATCACCAGAAGCAGGATCGTGGGGATCGCGATCGCGAGGCGTCGGAGGATGTAGACATACATCGGGCGGTCTCTCCTGGCGCGGCAGTCGTCGGACATGAGGGACCCGCGCCCCCCGGATCAGGGGGACGCGGGCCATGGGTTCCGGGACTTAGTCCGCGTCGGCGACGAAGAAGAGCTCCTTCGAATACCAGTTCTGCTGCACGTTCCCGACCGGCCAGGACGGGATCAGACCTTCGTCCATCATGTAGTTGCCGGCGTAGAAATAGATCGGGATCACCGGCATGTCCTCGGCGATGATCTCCTCGATCCGCTCGTAGAGCGACTGCGGATCGTCGGCGGTCTTCGCCTCGTCCAGAAGCTGGTCGACCTCGGGGTTGTCGTATTTGGCGTCGTTGTAGCCCGAGCCCGAGTCGAGCAGGTCGAGGAAGGTGGAGGCCTCGTTGTAGTCCCCGCACCAGGCGCCGCGCGCCAGCTCGAAATCGCCCGAACCGCGGGCATCGAGGAAGGTCTGCCATTCCTGGTTGGCCAGCGTCGCCTCGACGCCGAGCTTCTGCGCCCACATCTGGCTCATGGCCACGGCGATGGAGCGGTGCGCGTCGTCGGTGTTGTAGACCATCTCGAAGGACAGCGGGTTGTCGGGGCCGTAGCCCGCCTCTTCCATCAGCTCCACGGCGCGGGCGTCACGCTCTTCCTGGGTCATCGAGGCCATCGGCACGTCCGGCACCTCGAAGTTCGCGGTCGCGGCCGGCGTGAAGGTATAGGCCTCGGGCTGGCCGCCGGCGAGCACGTTCTCGACGATCACCTGCCGGTCGACGGCCATGGCGAGGGCCTGCCGCACGCGGACATCCTTGAAGGCCTCCGGCCCGTCGTCGCGCAGGTTGAAGGTGTAGTAGTAGTTGCACAGGCGTGGGAAGCTCACGACCTGGTCGGGATACTCCTCCACGAGGCGCGGGAACTGGCCCGAGGGAACCTCGGTGCGGTCGAGCTCTCCGGCGAGAAAGCGGGTCAGGGCCTGGTTCTGGTCGTTGATCACGAGGGCGGTGACGCTCTCGATGATGGTGTTGTCGGCATCCCAGTACATGTCGTTCCTGACGCGGACGCTGCGCTCCTGGGGGATGTGCTCCTCGAGGATATAGGCGCCGTTCGAGACGATGTTGGCGGGCCGGGTCCACTGGTCGCCATGCTCCTCGACCACCGCCTGCGGCACCGGGAAGGTCGTGGCGTGGGTCAGCATCTGCGGGAAATAGGGCAGGGGCTCGGTCAGGCGCACCTCGAGGGTGGTGTCGTCGATGGCGGTGACACCCAGGTCCTCGAGTGGCGCGTCGCCGGCGATGACCGCCGCCACGTTCTCCAGCGCCATAAGCTCCATGTACCAGGCATAGGGCGAGGCGAGATCGGGGGATGCGGCGCGGCGCCAGGCGTAGACGAAATCGCCTGCGGTGACGGGGGTGCCGTCCGACCAGCGCGCGTCGTCGCGCAGGGTGAAGGTGTAGACGAGGCCGTCGTCGGAAACCGTGTGGCTGAGGGCGACGCCCGGTTCCAGCGTCTCGCCGGTGGGCGAATCGTTGTAGAGGCCCTCGAAGAGGTCGCGGACGATCTCGGAGCCGGAGACGTCCTCCACGATGCCCGGATCGACCGAGGAATGCTCGTCGAGCACGCGGTAGACGAAGACCTGTTCCTCGGCCAGCGCCTCGCCGTTCGGGCCGGTCATGGCATGGGCCTCGGCCCAGGCGCTGCCGGCGGTGACGAGGAGCGCGGCCGTCGAGGCCTTGAGCAATGTCGTCATCTTCATGAGGTGATCTCCCTGTATCGGTGGCCCGTGCCCTTCGGGGCGGCCCGGAAAACCGGGGACGCTGGCGCCGGGCGCGCGCCTGTCAATGCCGGAAAGTGTCTGGAAGCCGCTTCGAAAGTGCAAGCCCGGCGATGCCGTGACCCGGCGACACTGCGTCGGGGCGCCGATTCGCGACTGTTTGCTGCGCGCCGGACTGGGTCCGCGCAAGGAGATGTCGCACGCGCGGAACCTGCGCGGGCGCGCGCGCAGGCCCTGCGCCGGCGCGCTGGCGAAGCGCCGCGCGGCGGGCTAGATGCGTCCCATGGCGACATTCGACACCCTCCCGGCCGACTGGCCCCTCGAGACCCGCGACGGCCTGCCCGAGCCCCTGCGCGTGCTGCTGGCCGACTACCCCCGCGAGGGATGGGCGGCGCATCGGAATTTCCAGGGCATGGTCCAGTTCTGGCTGGAGCGGCACATGATGTTCCGCAAGCTCATGGAGATGCTGCGCGAGGACGCCGAGGCGCTGATCGACGGGAAGATGCCGCCCCAGGCCTTCGGCCAGCGGCTGGGCCGGTTCGGCGGCATGTTCGTGAACGAGCTGCACGGTCACCATTCGATCGAGGACACCCATTACTTTCCGGTGCTGCAGCGGCAGGACGCGCGGGTGGCGCGGGGGTTCGACATTCTCGACCTCGACCACCACGCGATCGACGGGCATCTGAATGCCTTCGTGGAGGACGCCAACGGCGCGCTGAAGGCGCTCGCGGCGGGCAGGCCCGTCCGGGATGCGGCGGGGGCGTTCCATGGCCGGGTCGGGCGGCTCTCGGGGTTCCTCGAGCGGCACCTGACCGACGAGGAGGAACTCGTCGTGCCGGTCATCCTGAAATATGGCGCGGATGCGCTGCCCCATTGAGCGGGCGCGAATATTCGCGAATATTCGGGCGCCTGATGGCAGATGACATCCCCCTGACCGACGCGGAAGAGCGTCTCCTGTCGGTTGTCCTGGGGGCGGGCCCGCACGCGCCGCCGCATTGAGCGGGCGCGAATATTCGCGAATATTCGGGGACCTGATGGCCGACGATATCCCCCTGACCGACCGGATCGCCGCCTGCCGGCTCTGCGCGGACCGCTTCGCCGCGACCGCCACCCGCCACGCGCCGCGGCCCGTGCCGTGGTTCCGCCCCGGCGCGCGGGTGCTGATCGCGGGGCAGGCGCCGGGGCTCCGGGTCCACCGCTCGGGCCGGCCCTTCGACGACGCCTCGGGCGCGCGGCTCCGGGACTGGCTCGGGATCGACGCGGCGACCTTCTGGGACATGCGCCGCGTGGCGGTGGTGCCCATGGCCTTCTGCTTTCCCGGTTATGACGCGCCCGGCTCCGACCTGCCGCCGCCGCGGATCTGCGCGGAGACCTGGCACGGCGAGGTGATGGCGGCGCTGGCCCCGGTGCGGCTCAGGGTGCTGGTGGGCGGCCATGCCCACCGCTGGCACCTCGGCACCCGGGCGGGCGTGACCGCGACCGTGGCGGCGTGGCGCGACCATGCGCCCGGGGTCTTTCCCTTGCCCCATCCGTCCTGGCGCAATACCGGCTGGCTGAAACGCAATCCCTGGTTCGAGGCGGAGCTGGTGCCCGAACTCCGAACGAGGGTCCGGGAGGTGCTGGAATGACCGCGCTCGACGAGGCCCATGCCGCCATGGAGGCCGCCCCCGGCGAGGATGCCCCGCGCCTGCGCTTCTATGAACGCGTGGCCGATGCCGAACTGACCGTCCTGCTGGAGCGCGAGGCGACCGGCGACCGCATCGCGCCCCGCGTCTTCGAGGTGGAGGGGGCGGGCTATGTCCTGGCCTTCGACCTGCCCGAGCGGCTGACGGATTTCACCGGCGAGATCAGCGCCTCGGCCACGCTCTCGGGCCGGGCGCTCGCCGCGCTGCTGGCGGGGGAGGGGCTGGGCCTCGGGCTCAACCTCGAAGTGGCGCCCTCGTCCCTGCTGCTGCCGCCCGACGCCGTGGCCTGGCTCGCCGCGACCCTGGGCGAAGGCCCTGCCGAGGCGGAGGCGCGGATCGAGGAAGTGCGTCCGCCGGGCGCCCTGCCGCCCGCGCTCTTCGAGGGGCTCGACGCCAAGCTGCGCGGGGCTGCGGGCCTGGCGCGGAGCGCCTATCTGGTGACAGCGCTCTACGCCGACGGCACCCGCGGCTCGCTGCTGGCCTTCGTCGAAGCCCTGCCCGGCGCCGAGCCGGCGCTGGCTGGAGCGGTCCGGGAGGCGCTGGTGTTCTCCGGGATAGAGGCGGGTGCGCTCGACGTCGCCTTCTTCGCGGCCTCGGCGCCGGTTGCCGCCGCCCTCGCACGGCACGGGCTGAGGATCGACCTGCCCGACCGCGAGGAGGGGCTGATCCCCGTGGCGCCGGGCAGCGACCCGGACCGCCCGCCGCGCCTGCGCTGACCGGGGAGGGGGCGCTGCCCCCGCCGGCCTGCGGCCGGCCCCCCGGGATATTTCCGGCCAGAAAAACCTGGGGGAGGGGTGCTCAGGGCGGAAGGCCGGACTTGCATTTCCGGACATGGGCGGTTTGCTGGCAAGCATGGTTAAACTTGTTCTGCTGCACAAGTCGGACTCGATCTACGAGGACGAACCGGATGTGGTCTATGACTTTCCCCGCTCCTATCTGAAGGCGGTCGAGGACGGTGTCGGGGACTGGATCGTCTATTACGAACCGGTGAAGGCCGGGCCGCGCGGCTATTTTGCCGTGGCGCGGATTGCGGAGGTCATGCCCAAACCCGGCGTCGAGGGGCGCTACCTAGCCCTGATGGAGCCGGGGAGTTTCCTGCCTTTCGACACGGAGGTGCCCCGGTTGATCGAGGGCAGGCCGCTCGAGACCTCTCTGGCCGGGCCGGACGGGTCCCCGAAGACGGGCGGCGCGGTTCAGCTGGCCGTGCGGCGGCTGCCGGAGGCGGAATTGGCGCGGATCGTGACCCTCGGCCTGCCCGCCGATCTCGAAGCCGTGGAGGCCCGCCGCTATGATCCGGCGGCGCAGGGGCTGGCCGAGCCGCTGCAGGCCTTCGAACGGCCGGTTCTCGAACGCCTGACCCGGAGAGCCTACCGGGATGTCGCGTTCCGGCGGCGGGTCCGGGAGGCCTATGGCCATCGCTGTGCCATGTCCGGCCTACAGCTGCGCAACGGCGGAGGCCGTCCCGAGGTGCAGGCCGCGCATATCCGGCCGGTGGCCCATGGCGGGAGCGACTCGGTCCGGAACGGTCTGGCGCTGTCGGGCACTCTGCACTGGATGTTCGACCGGGGCCTCGTCTCGGTCGCGGCGGACCACCGGACGATCCTCGTCTCCCGCAACAAGGTCCCGGGCGATGTCGTGGACCGGCTGCTGCCGCCGGACGGCAGGCTGTTCATGCCGCTGGACGACCGGGACAGGCCCCATCCGGACAACCTGAAATGGCACCGCGAAACCGTCTTCGGCCAGCACCTCCCGGGGGGTGCGGCCCCCTGGGGCTGAACCCGACGGGGGTTCAATACCCCCGCGAGAGGTCCACGAGGTGCAGGAGCGGCTGGCCCGCCTCGGCGCGGGCGATGTTCTCGGCGATGGCGCGGGAGGCGGTCGCGGGGCGCGTCTCGGAGGCGATGTGGGGCGTCACGGTCACCCTGGGATGGGACCAGAAGGGATGCTCCCGGGGCAGCGGCTCGGTGCGGAAGGTGTCGAGGGTGGCATGGCCGAGCTGCCCGCCGTCGAGAGCGGCAAGGAGGGCCGTGTCGTCCACCAGCGGGCCGCGGCCGGGGTTCAGCAGGGCCGCGCCGGGGGCGAGCCGGGCGAGGCGGGCGGCGTTCATCAGGTTTTCCGTCTCCGGCGTCAGGGGCAGCAGAAGCACGGCGATGCGGGCGCCGCTCAGGGCCGCCTCCAGCCCCTCGGGGCCGTGGTGGCAGGCCACGCCCGGCACGGCGCGCGGGGTGCGGCTCCAGCCCCGGACGGGAAAGCCGAGCGAGACCAGCGCCGTGGCGCAGGCGCTGCCCAGGGCGCCGAGACCCAGCATCGCCACCGGGCGGTCGGAGGCGAGCGGAGGCGCGCGGTTGGCCCAGCGGTGCTCGGGGTTCAGGATATGGGCGTCCATCCCGAGATGGTGGCGCAGCACGTGGCCCGTGACGTATTCCACCATGCCCGCGGTCAGGCCCGGGTCCACCATGCGCGTCAGCGGAACCGTCAGGGTCGGGTTCGCGACGATGCTTTCCACCCCGGCCCATAGGCTGAGCACCGCGCGCAGGCGGGGGAAGACGGAGAAATCGGTCGCCGCGGGGTCTCCGGCGGGCCCGTAGACGATGTAGTCCACGCTGTCGGGCGGCAGATCGGGGGAGACCTCGGCCGTGACGCCGGCCTCCTCGAGGGCGCGGGGCAGGACGGTGTCGTAGTCGGGCCAGCGGTGGCCCGCCATGAAGAGGATGCGGGGCATGGGCTTACCTCGGGCGGTGGACATGGGCGGACTGCACCAGCCCGAAGGCCATGAGCAGAACGAGCATCGCGGAGCCGCCGTAGCTGACCAGCGGCAGCGGCACGCCGACGACGGGCGCGAGGCCCATCACCATCGCCATGTTGATGGCGAAATAGAGAAAGAAGGTCATCGCCACGCCGAGGATCATCAGCTGCGCAAAGCGCGCCGACTGCTGCAGCGCCGTGACGATGCAGAAGAAGATGATGAGCCCGTAGAGGATCAGCAGGGTCATGCCGCCCAGAAAGCCGAATTCCTCGGCGAGCGTGTTGAAGATGAAATCGGTGTGCTTTTCGGGCAGGAAGTTCAGCCGCGACTGGGTGCCCTGCATGAAGCCCTTGCCGGTCACCCCGCCCGAGCCCAGGGCGATCTTGGCCTGGGTGATGTGGTAGCCCGCCCCGAGGGGGTCGTTCTCGGGGTTCAGGAAGGTGTCGATGCGGCGGTACTGGTAGTCCTGCAGGAGTTGCCAGGGCGTGCCGCGGCTCTCGAAGACGGCGACCACCGCGGCCACGGCTCCGCCGATCAGCGTCGCGAAATAGGCCCAGTGCACGCCGGCGAGGAACATCATCGTCCCGCCGCCCGCCAGCAGCAGCAGCGAGGTGCCGAGATCGGGCTGGCGCAGCACCAGCGCCACCGGCACGAGGATCAGCACCAGCGGTGGGATCAGCCAGAGCGGGCGCGAGGTCCGGTCGAGCGGCAGCCAGTCGTAATAGGCCGCGAGCACCATCACGACGGCGACCTTCATCAGCTCCGAGGGTTGCAGCTGCATGAAGCCGATGTCGATCCAGCGCACCGCGCCCTTGCCCGCGACGCCGAAGAATTCCACGAGGATCAGCAGGACCAGCGCGGTGGCATAGGCGAGGCCCGCCATGTTGCGCCAGAACCAGAGCGGGATCATCGCGGCGACGATCATCAGGACGAAGCCGAGGCCGAAGCGGATCATCTGCGGCTCCGCCCAGCGGGACATGTCGCCGCCGGCCACGGAGGTCAGCATCAGCACGCCGATGGCTGCCACCGCCGTCACCAGCAGGATCAGCGGCCAGTGCAGGTAGAGCAGCTTCCGCAGGCCCGACGGGACGTATTTGACCTGGTACTCGAGATAGGACATCAGGCGCGGTCCCTGCCATCGGCGTTCCGGGTGGCGGCGCGCTGTTCCAGCTCTTCCTGCTGGGTGCGGATGCGGCCGCGGTGGGCCGACGGGTAGGCGTCGAGCGGCGGCGTGCCGCCGTAGAGCGCCTGCAGCAGGATGTCGCGCGCAATGGGGGCCGCCGCGGTCGAGCCGCCGCCGCCGTGCTCGACGACGACCGAGATCGCGTAGCGCGGGTTGTCATGGGGCGCGTAGCCCACGAAGAGCGCGTGGTCGCGCCGTTCCCAGGGCAGGTCCTCGTTGCTGACGACGCCGGCGCGGCGCTCCTCCGGGGTGATCCGGCGCACCTGCGATGTGCCGGTCTTTCCGGCCATACGCATCTCGGGGGCGTCGATGCGGCTGCCGTAGGCGGTGCCGCGGCTGTGGTTCGACACGGCGAACATCGAATCGCGGATGCGGCGCAGGTTGTTCTCGTTGAGCCCGAGGCTCTCGCCGCGGCCCGAGGGCTGCGGCACCCCGTCGATGGAGCGCACGAGCCGCGGCCTGATCTCGACCCCGGTGGCGATCCGCGCGGTCATCACCGCCAGTTGCAGCGGCGAGGCGAGGACGTAGCCCTGCCCGATGGAGGCGTTGACGGTGTCGCCGATGCGCCAGTCCTCGCCGCGGGTCCGGCGCTTCCACTCCCGGTCGGGGGCGATGCCGTAGGAGACCGCCGAGAGCGGCACCTCGTGCTCTACGCCGATGCCGAGCCGGCGCGCCATGGCGCTGATCGCGTCGATGCCGACGCGCTGGCCGACGTCGTAATAGTAGATGTCGCAGGACTGCGTCATGCTGTCGTGCAGGTCCATGTTGCCGTGGCCGCCCCGGCGCCAGCAGTGGAACCGCACATCCGCCACGTCGAGATGGCCCGGGCAGTAGACCGTCTCCGCGCTGTCGATCTCGCCGGCCTCGAGCGCGGCGAGCGCGGTGATCATCTTGAAGGTCGATCCCGGCGGATAGGCGTCCTGCACCGCCTTGGTGGCCAGCGGGCGGTACTTGTCGTCGGCCAGCGACCGCCAGTCGGCCACCGAGATGCCGCGGACGAAGAGGTTGGGATCGAAGCTCGGCGCCGAGCCGATGGCGCGGATGTCGCCATTTTCGAGGTCCATCACCACGCAGCTGGCGCTCTCGCCCTCGAGGCGCATCTGAAGGTAGCGCTGCAGCTCGCTGTCCACGGTCAGCTGGAGATCGCGGCCCGGCACGCCCTCGTCCCGGCCCAGCTCGCGCATGACGCGGCCGGCGGCGTTGATCTCGATGCGCGCGGTGCCGGCCGAGCCCCGGAGCGTGTGCTCGAGCCGGGCCTCGACGCCGGTCTTGCCGACCTGGAAACGCGGGATCTCGCGCAGGAGCGGGTCGTCATCTTCGGCGAGATAGCCCCGGGTCATGTCGAAATCCGACACCGGGCCGACATAGCCCACCACATGGGCCATGTCCTGCCCCCGCGGATAGAGCCGCGAGAGGCCCACCTCGGCATGGATGCCGGGCAGGGACGGCGTGTTCACGGTGACCCGCGCCACATGCTCCCACGGCACCCGCTCGATGATCGGCACCGGGGCAAAGGCCGAACGGCGCGACATCTCCTCCTTGGCGCGCGCGATCGCTGCGGGATCGACGGGGATCAGCCGGGCGAGGGCGGCCAGCGTCTCGTCCACGTCGCCCGCATCCTCGCGGATGATGACGATGCGGTAGTTCTGCGAGTTCTCCGCGAGCTTCACGCCGTTGCGGTCGAAGATCAGGCCGCGGTCGGGCGGCAGCAGCCGCAGGTTGATGCGGTTCTCCTCGGCGAGCAGGTTGAATTCCTCGGCCTGACCCACCTGCATCGCCTGCATCCGCCAGCCCAGCACGCCGATCAGGCCCAGCTGCAGCCCGCCCATGACCAGCCCGCGGCGGGTGACGATGCGGCTGGCGCGCTCGAGTTCCTTCTCGGGGCGTCTCATAGCCGGTGCCCCAGGCTGTCGACTTCGCCCGGCGCGGGGCGGCGGACGCCGAAGACGATCCAGGAGACGAAGGCGGCAAGGGGATAGACGAGCACGGTCAGCACCATTTCGATCATCGACAGGGACAGCGGCGGCGCCGGAACGAAGGCCACCGCGAGACAGGCCCGGTAGCCGAGGCAGACCGCCACGATGGCGAGCGCGGCGGTGGCCCATTCCACGCTGAAGGGCACCGCGCGCAGGTCGCCCGAGCGGCGGCGCAGGACCTCGGTGACCACCACGACGATCCCGGCCCAGAGCCCCGGCGGGCGCTGGTACAGGAGGTCGAGCATCAGGAAGACCGCCGCGATCAGCGCCACGGGCACGAAATCCGGCCGCCGCGCGACCCAGGCGAGGGTGAAGGCGAGGATCAGGTCCGGCGGCGCCCAGCTGCGCGGCAGGCTGCCCAGCGGCAGGAGCGAGACGAAGACCGTCAGCGCCACGACCGACACGAAGAGCGTCCGCCCGATCAGGATTTCCGCCGCGGGAGAGCGCTCAGCCATCGGCGGGCTCCGTCCGGGCCAGCTCCTCCGGCCGTGTCAGGGGGGCGGGGCGCAGGGACTCGGGATCGACGTAGACCGGCGGATCGACGGGTGCGATCAGCGCGCCCGGATCGGTGATCCGCTCTGCGGGCTGGCTGCGCATCACGCGCAGGAACTCCAGCCGCTCGTAATCTGCGGCAAGCCGCACGCGCAGGCGCCGGTCGGTGCCGAGCGCCACCTGTCCCACCAGCAGATCGGCCGGGAAGACGCCGCCGTCGCCAGAGGAGACGACCCGGTCGCCCGGCCGCACCAGCTCGTCGTTCTCCAGAAACAGGATCGGCGGGTTCATCGAATTGTCCCCGGCGAGAATCGCCCGCTGCCCCGAGGGCTGGATCGTGACCGGGATCCGGCTCGACGTGTCGGTGAGCAGGATCACCCGGCTCGACTCGCGCCCGACGCCCGAGATGCGCCCGACGAGGCCGATCCCGTCCATCACCGGCCAGCCGTCGAGGACGCCGTCGCTCGCGCCCACGTTCAACAGCACCGACTGCCGGAACGGGCTCCCTGAGTCGGCCAGCACCACGCCGGTCACCCAGGTCAGTTGCGGGTCAACCCGCAGGTTGTTGAGATCGCGCAGCTTCGCGTTCTCCTGTTCCAGCTGCAGCGCGGCCTCGCGCCAGGCCTTCATCGTCTGCAACTCGCGCCGCAGGTCGTCGTTCTGTTCCGCAAGCCGCTGGTAGGACCGGAAATCCTTTGCGAGGTTCACAAGCCCCGTGACCGGCGCCATGGCCCAGTCCATGGGCGGCACCACGGTGTCGATCACCGCGGCGCGGAACCGCTCCACCCGGGGGCTGTCGATCCGCCAGACGAGGAACACCGCGAAGAGCACAAGCACCAGAATCGCCACCAGAAGCCGGCGGAGCGGACCCGTGTAATCGGTCTGTTGTCTGTCCCTGGCCAACACGCCATCTCCACCGGTTGCGGCCCTCTATAGCGCGGGCGGGCGGAAACATCAGCTATCGTAGTCGATCACGTGCCGGAGCTGACGCTCGAATTCCAGCGCCTTGCCGGTGCCCAGCGCCACACAATTGAGTGACTCGTCCGCCACCGAGATCGCAAGGCCCGTCTGTTCGCGCAGCGCGAGGTCGAGCTCGCCCAGAAGCGCCCCGCCCCCCGTCAGCATCACGCCGCGGTCGACGATGTCGGCGGCCAGATCCGGCGGCGTCGCCTCGAGCGCCGTCATCACCGCCTCGCAGATCTGCTGCACGGGCTCCGCCAGCGCCTCTGCGACCTGCGCCTGGCTGATCTCCGTCTCCTTCGGTACGCCATTGAGGAGGTCGCGGCCGCGGATGTGCATGGACTGCCCGCGTCCGTCGTCGGGCATCCGCGCCGTGCCGATGGAGGTCTTGATCCGCTCGGCGGTCGACTCGCCGATCAGCAGGTTGTGCTGGCGTCTGAGGTAGCTGACGATCGCCTCGTCCATCCGGTCGCCGCCGACCCTGACCGAGCGGGCATAGACGATGTCCCCGAGCGACAGCACCGCCACCTCGGTGGTGCCGCCGCCGATGTCCACGACCATGTTGCCCGTGGGATCGGTGATCGGCATCCCCGCCCCGATGGCCGCGGCGATGGGCTCCGCGATCAGACCCGCGCGGCGGGCGCCGGCGGACAGGACAGAGGTCCGGATCGCGCGCTTTTCGACCGGTGTGGCGCCATGGGGCACGCAGACGATGATCTTCGGCTTCGAGAAGGTGGAGCGTTTGTGCACCTTGCGGATGAAGTGCTTGATCATCTCCTCGGCGACGTCGAAATCTGCGATCACGCCCTCGCGCATCGGCCGGATCGCCTCGATCGAGCCGGGCGTGCGGCCCAGCATCAGCTTGGCGTCCTCGCCCACGGCGAGCACTTTCTTCTGCCCGTCCTTGATGTGGTAGGCAACGACCGAAGGCTCCGACAGCACGATGCCCTTGCCCTTGACGTAGACGAGCGTGTTGGCCGTGCCGAGGTCGATTGCCATGTCCGAGGAAAACAGCCCCGACAGAAAGCCCCACATCTGCATCCGCTCCATTGCCCGGGTGCCGCCGCGAGACCGGCACCAATACGTCCCTGCCGCGACTCTGCCCACGGGACAGGCGGCTCGGTGGCTTATAGGGAAGGGGCGGTGCGGGTGAAAGGGGGCCGCGGACCCGGCTCAGCGCATATCCGCCGCAAGGTCGCGCGGCTGCCGCGGATTGCATCGGCGCGGGCCATCCCTATGTTCGGGGCGCGAAAGGTAAGGGGCAGGCACTTGGTCATCACGGCGATCGCGGACGGCATCACCCGCGGGGTGGAACGCGCCGCAAGCCTCGCGTCCGCGCCCTTCTCCGACCCGGTGATCCGCCTCGGCGTGACGGGTCTCAGCCGGGCGGGCAAGACGGTGTTCATCACCTCGCTGGTGGCGAACCTGATGGACCGGGGCCGGATGCCGCAGTTCCGCGCCGCCGCGCGCGGCGCGATCCGCACCGCCTATCTGCAGCCCCAGCCCGACGACACGATCCCGCGCTTCGACTACGAGGAGCACATTGCGCGCCTGACCGCGCCAGAGCCCACCTGGCCCGAGGGCACGCGCCACATCTCCGAACTGCGCCTGTCGCTCCGGGTGCAGCCTACGGGCCTGCTGGCGGGCCTGACCGGCCCTCGGACGGTGCATCTCGACATCGTCGACTATCCCGGCGAATGGCTGCTGGATCTTGCGCTGCTGGAGAAGGACTACGCCACCTGGTCCGCCGACACCCTGCGCCGGATCGCGGCGCGTGGCGGGGCGGACTGGCTCGGCCACGCCGGGGCCGCCGACGGTGCCGCCGATCTCGACGAGGTCGTGGCCAAGGCCCTGGCGAGGGGCTACACCGCCTATCTCGCGGAGGCCCGGGCCGCGGGCTGGTCCGACTGCACGCCGGGCCGGTTCCTGCTGCCCGGCGATCTCGCAGGCTCCCCGGTGCTGACCTTCGCGCCCCTGCCGAAGCCCGACACTCCCGGCCGCCGCTCCCTCTGGCGCGAATTCGAGCGCCGCTACGAGAGCTACAAGCGCAACGTGATCCGCCCCTTCTTCCGCTCTCATTTCGCCCGGATCGACCGGCAGGTGGTCCTGGTGGACGTGCTGGGCGCGATCCATGNNCGGGCCCCCGCGCGGTGGAGGACATGCGCCAGGCGCTCGCCGATATCCTCGGCGCCTTCCAGCCCGGGCGGAATTCCTTTCTCAACCGCTTCTTCGGGGGCCGGCGGGTGGAGCGGATCCTCTTTGCCGCCACCAAGGCCGACCACCTGCACCATTCGCAGCACGGCGCGCTCACCGGAATTGCCGAGGCCCTGCTGCGCGACGCCCGTGACCGCGCGGATTTCGCCGGGGCGAAGACGAAGGCCATGTCCATCGCCTCCCTGCGCACGACGACCGAGACCGAGATGGAGCACGAGGGCCGCACCCTCGGTGTGGTCCGGGGCCGCCTGCTCGAGACCGGGCGCGAGGCCGCCTTCCATCCCGGCGACCTGCCCGTCGACCCCGGCCACCTGCTGTCGCCCGCCCGGCAGGGCGCGGAGCGCTGGCTCGACGCGGATTACGGCGCGATGATCTTCGCCCCCGCCCGCCTGACGCTGCAACCCGGCGAGGGCCCGCCCCACATCCGCCTCGACCGCGCCGCGGAATTCCTGATCGGGGACCGGCTGTGACCGCCGCCTGCTCCCTGCGCGCGGCCATCCCCGCAGACGCCCCCGCCATGGCCGCCATCCTCTCGGACCGGATCGACGCCACGCCCCGGATGCCGCGCCTCCATAGCCGCGCGAAGGACCGGTGCGTCCTCACCGCCAAGGATGCAAGGGGCGGCGCCCCGGTCACCCTCCTCGACGCCACCGTCGCAGGCCTGCCGGTGCTCTGCGACGGCTGGCTTTCGCGGCCCTGCGTCGCCGCCCCCGCGCCCGGCCGCGGCCCGGGCTCCGCGCGTGTCCAAAGCGCCCCTGCCGCAGGTCCGGTCTCGCTCTGGTGTCTTCAGGCCAACGGGGCCGCATCGGCCTTCTCCCTCCGCCACGGCCTCATCGAAACCGCCCGCACGGACGGCGCGGCCACTGCGGAACACCTTCCCGATATCCGCCTCGAAAGCCCGGGCCTCGCTGCCACGAAGGCGACCGGCCTCCAGTCCGCCCGACCCTCCCATTTTTCTGGCTCCAAATATCCCGGAGGGGTCCGGGGAGGCAAAGCCTCCCCGGCGGGTCGGCCCGCAGAGCGGGCCGAAACCCGAAGGAGCCGCCCATGACCGATCCCCGCCGCGGCCCGGTCCTCTTCGAGCTCGACGACGACACCCCCGGACCCTCGCCCGCCCAGGCGCCACCGGTCCCCGACCTCGACGCGCCCGGCCGCGAGACCGCCATGACCCAGGTCGCGGCGCTCGCCGCGCGCAAGCCCTCGTCCCTCGGGCGGCTCTTCTGGTCGCTGCTCGCCACCCTTCTCGCACTGGTGGTTTCGGTCGCCGCCTGGTCCTTCATCGCCAATCTTCTGGCCGCGGCCCCCCTGCTGGGCTGGATCGCCGGCGCGCTGATGCTGGCCTTCGCGCTGGTGCTCTGCGCCATGGCGCTGCGCGAGCTGGCCGCCTTCCACCGCCTCAAACGGCTCGACATGATCCAGGCGGAGGCCGCCCGCGCCCATGCCGGGGCCGATCTCGCCCTTGCCCGGGACGTGACCCGCCAGCTCGACGCGCTCTATGCGGGCCGGCCCGAGACCGGGTGGGGCCGCGCGCGTCTGAAGGACCATGCCGAGCGGATCATGGATGCCGACGGCCTCCTCGGGGCGGCCGAGACCGACCTTCTCACCCCCCTCGACCAGCGCGCCCTGCGCGAGGTGGAGGCCGCCGCGCGCACCGTCGCCACGGTGACCGCCGTGGTGCCCCTGGCGCTCGCGGATGTGGCCACTGCGCTTGCGTCCAACCTGCGGATGATCCGGCGCATCGCCGAGGTCTACGGCGGCCGCTCCGGCGGGCTCTCGTCCTGGCGGCTCACGCGGACCGTCTTCACCCATCTCGTGGCCACGGGCGCCGTGGCGGTGGGCGACGACCTGATCCAGTCGGTGGCGGGCGGCGGCATCCTCTCCCGCGTCTCGCGCCGCTTCGGCGAGGGCATCGTCAACGGTGCGCTCACCGCGCGGGTGGGCGTGGCGGCGATCGAGGTCTGCCGCCCGCTGCCGTTCCACGCCTCCCCCCGCCCCTCGGTCACCGCGCTGGTGCGGCGGTCGCTGACGGGCCTCTTCGGACAGAAGGACTGAGCCCTTGGAAAGCATTGCAGTCGATCTCGAAACCTGGACCCGGACGCCGCTGACCGAGGCGCATGTCGAGATGATGCGCGCGGTCGGCGAGGAGGTCGCCTTTCCCGCGGGGCATGTCCTGCACGAGATCGGCGATCCCAACGACTCCTTCTACCACGTTCTCGAGGGCGAGGTGGAGGCGGTCGATCCGATGACCGGGGGGCGGTTCGGCGGCGGGGCGACCCTCGGGCCGGGCCAGTTCTTCGGCGAGATCAGCTTTCTTCAGGGCGGGCGGATCGTGCTTGGCGCGCGCTGCGTGCAGGACAGCCGCCTTCTCCGCGTGCCGCGCGAGACCATGCTCGACCTGATGGCGCGGGTGCCCGAGATGTCGGACATCATCATCACCGTCCTCGCCGGCCGCCGCCGGCGCCTGCTGGAACTGGGCCGCGCGAGCCTGATCCTGCTCGGCCTCGACCAGAGCCGGGAGCTTGCCCGGATCGCCGAATTCGCCAGCCGCAACGGCCAGCCCTGGGCGGGCTACGATCTCGGCTCTCCCGAGGCGACCGCCATGGCGGAACGCGCGGGGGTGCCCGCGGATGCGCCGGCCGTCCTCTTCGGCGGGCGTCCGGTGGAGGATTGCAGCCCGCGCGGCATCGCGCGCCTCTTCGGTCTCGACCTCGCCATCGGCGACGCGCGCGCGGTCGACGTGCTGATCGTGGGCGGCGGGCCCGCGGGGGTGGCGGCGGCGGTCTATGCCGGGGCCGAGGGCCTTTCGGCGCTGGTGATCGAGGATCTCGCGGTGGGCGGGCAGGCCGGCACCTCGAGCCGGATCGAGAACTACATGGGCTTTCCCACCGGCATCTCCGGCGCGGCGCTCTGCTGGCGCGGCGAGGTGCAGGCGATGAAGTTCGGCACCCGCTTCGCCGTGCCCCGGCGCGCCGAGGCGATCGAGGCGCGGGGCGCGCGCTTTGCCGTCACGCTCGACGACGGCGCGGTGATCGACGCGGGCGCGGTGGTGGTGGCCACCGGCGTGCAGTACCGCCGCCTGCCGCTCGACCGGCTGGAAGAGTTCGAGGGGGCGGGCGTCTACTATGCCGCCACCGAGCTCGAGACCCGGGTCTGCCGCGGCTCGGAGATCGCCATCGTCGGCGGCGGCAATTCGGCGGGGCAGGCGGCGATGTTCCTGTCGCGCACGGCGCGGCAGGTGCATCTCCTGGTGCGCGGCGACAGCCTCGCGGCGTCCATGTCCGACTACCTCTCCTCCCGGCTCGCCGCCGATCCCCGCATCACCATCCACTACGGCGCCAGCATTCGCGAGCTCAAGGGCGAGGACCGGCTGACCGCGGTGCGGATCGCCGAGACCGGGCGGGACTGGTGGCTGGAGACGCCGGCGGTCTTCGTCATGGTGGGGGCTGCGCCCAACACCCGCTGGCTCTGCGGCATGGTCGCGCTCGACGACCGCGGCTTCGTGCAGACGGGGGCCGAGGCGGGCGCGGCTTCGGTCTACGAGACGTCCTGTCCGGGCATCTTCGCCGTGGGCGACGTGCGGGCGGGCTCGGTCAAGCGGGTGGCCAACGCCGTGGGCGAAGGCTCCGTGGTCATCAGCCGGGTGTGGGAGCATCTCGCGCCGGTTGGCTGAGAGGCGCTGCGGGGCCGGGGCCGAGCCCCGCCACGGGCGGCAGCAGTGTGCCCGACACCAGCCGGCTCAGGGCGGCGGGGATCGGCGGCACGCGGCTGAGGGGAAAGAGGACGCGGTCGCGCAGCACCGGCAGCCAGCGGCTGTCGGACTGGTATTGCGCCGTGAAGAGCGCGGACATCCCCTGGTAGGCGCGGACATGCCAGCGGCGCGCCTTGGCATGGGCCTCCAGCGCGTCGGGCAGGCAATGGGGATGGACCGCCAGCGCCCGCGCCAGGGCCAGGGCATCGAGCAGCGCCATGTTCGCCCCCTGGCCCAGCTGCGGGCTCGCCCGGTGCGCCGCGTCGCCGATATGGACGAGGGCGTCCCCATGGGGCCGGCGCAGGGTGCCGTGGGTATAGCGCGCCATGGTCATCTGCCCGGGCGCGGTGATCTGCCCGAAGAAGGGCGCGGCCTCGGGCCAGAGCGCGCGCGTCTCCGCAAGCCAGGCGGCGAGGCCCGCGCTGTTCCAGGCGTCATGGCCATCGGCGCGCAGGGACCAGAAGACCGCGGCCTTCTGCCTGCCGTCGCCCGGCAAGCGGCCCACGGGCAGGATGCCCAGCATCCGGTCCGCGCGGCGATACCGCTGGGACAGCCGGTCCCGGGGCAGGGGGCTCTCCTCGGGCCAGTCCACCGTGCCCCAGATCGCGCCATAGGGCAGGGGCCGGGCGCGCAGCGGTGACAGGGGTGAGCCCGCGCCGAGGGCGTCCACGATCAGATCCGCAGGCGCGCTGTCGCCCTCCGCCAGCAGCAACCGTCCGCCCCAATGGCCCGTCACCTCCGCCGAGGTCCGGAGCGGAATGCCCCGCGCGGTCACCGCCTCCAGCAGCGCCCCGAACAGCGCCGCGCGGTGGATGCCGAGGCCCGGCTCTTCGCCATAGGAGACGTCGAGTACCGGGCGGCCCGTCTCGCTCTCATGGCCCAGAAGGCGCGTCAGCGGCGCCCCCGCCGCCCGCACCGCAGCACCCGCGCCGAGGACGTCGAGCACGGCAAGGCCCACGGGCTGGATCACGAGGCCCGATCCCACCGGCGCGGGTGCCGCGAACTGATCGTAGAGCGTCACCCGGTGGCCGCCGTCATGCAGCGCCGCCGCCGCGGCCAGCCCGCCGATCCCCGCTCCCGCGATCGCGATCTCCATGGCGCATCCCTCCTGACCCCGCGGCAGAAGAGGCCAGCGGCGCGGCGCGGGCAAGACCCTGTCGGGGCGCGCGCGGGCGGCAGGTGCCCATGACCGCGCACCCTGCGGCGTGGTGACGGGGGCGCATGGAGGCCGGATGGCGGGTCGCGTGCGGGGTGCGCGTCAAAAAGCGCACCCTACGGGCGGTTTCCTCGCGCGATGCGCGGGCACGGGCAGCCCGCGCCTTGACCCCGCCCGCCGCCCCGGCCTATCCCGCGCCCATGACGACGCACCGCCACTTGCGAATTACGTCCCCGGCGCTCTGAAGAGCCGCCGGGCCAAGCCGTTGCGACCGGACGCAGCGCAGTCTATCCCCCCCTCGACCGATTTCCGCCGCAGGAGCCGCCCTCATGTGCGCCGACCAAGCGACCGTGCCCGACTACAAGGACACGCTGAACCTCCCCCGGACCGAGTTCCCGATGCGCGCGGGCCTGCCCCAGCGCGAGCCCCACTGGCTCGCCCGCTGGGAAGAGCTGCGCCTCTACGACCGGCTGCGCGACAGGGCCGCCGCAGCACCCGGTGCGCGCGCGCCCTTCACGCTGCACGACGGCCCCCCCTATGCCAACGGCAACCTCCATATCGGCCACGCGCTGAACAAGGTGCTGAAGGACATGGTCGTGCGCAGCCAGCAGATGATGGGCCGCGACGCGCGCTACATCCCCGGCTGGGATTGCCACGGCCTGCCCATCGAATGGAAGATCGAGCAGGCCTACCGCGAGAAGGGCCGGGACAAGGACGCCGTGGACGTGGTGGAATTCCGCCGCGAATGCCGCGACTTCGCCGCGGGCTGGATCGACGTTCAGCGCGAGGAATTCAAGCGGCTGGGCGTGACGGGGACGTGGGAGAAGCCCTACCTGACGATGGATTACCGCGCCGAGCGGATCATCGCGGGCGAGTTCCTGAAGTTCCTGATGTCGGGCCTGGTCTACCAGGGCTCGAAGCCGGTCATGTGGTCGCCCGTGGAGAAGACCGCGCTCGCCGAGGCGGAGGTGGAATACCACGACCGCAAGACGGATGCGGTCTGGGTGGCGTTTGAGGTGGTTGAAGAGGACGATTCCATGCGTCCGGAAGAGTTTTCTCCTGACTTCGACAAAAACATTCAGCGAACTGATATAGACCGGGACGACGTAACGGATCTTGTCGGCCCCGGTGCAAGTCTATTGGGAGCGAAGGTCGTCATCTGGACGACGACGCCATGGACCTTGCCCCAGAACAGGGCAATCTGCTTTGGTCCGTCGATTGCCTACTGGTTAATCGAGGTTTTGGACACACCAGAGGAATGCTGGGCCGAGAAGGGCGACCGCTACATAATCGCCACCACGCGAGTTGAGGACGCGCTCTCCGAGATGCGTCTCGAGCCCAGGCAATGGCGGCGGGTGCGCGACGTCACCGACGATGAACTTGCGGGCCTCACCTGCGCCCACCCCCTCCGTGGCGCCGAAGGCGCGGGCGGCGAGTGGGACTACCCCGTCCCCCTCCTCCCCGGCGACCATGTCACCGACGACGCAGGGACCGGCTTTGTCCATACGGCCCCCTCCCACGGCGATGACGACTACGCGATCGGGCGCAGGCACGACCTGCCGATGACCCACAACGTGCTCGACGACTCGTCCTACCGCCCCGATCTGCCCTTTTTCGCAGGCCAGCGGATCATCAAGGAAGACGGCAAGCCCGGCGGCGCCAATGCGGCGGTGATCGACAAGCTGGTGGAGGTGGGCGGGCTCCTTGCACGGCGGCGCATCACCATCTCCGACGCCCATTCCTGGCGCTCCAAGGCGCCGGTGATCCGGCTCAACCGGCCCCAGTGGTTCGCCGCCATCGACCGCCCCGTGGGCGACGGCCGCGACGACTATGGCACCACGATCCGCACCCGCGCCCTGCGCTCCATCGACGAGCTGGTGACCTGGACGCCCAAAACCGGGCGCAACCGGCTTTATTCCATGATCGAGGCCCGGCCCGACTGGGTGCTCTCGCGCCAGCGCGCCTGGGGCGTGCCGCTGACCTGTTTCGTCAAGGCCGGCACCCGTCCCGACGACCCGGACTTCCTGCTGAAGTCGGAAGAGGTCAACGCGCGTATCCTCGACGCCTTCGAGGCCGAGGGTGCGGACGCCTGGTATCAGCCCGGCGCCAAGGCGCGGTTCCTCGAGGGGGTCGCGGACCCCGAGGCCTATGAACAGGTCTTCGACATCCTCGACGTGTGGTTCGACAGCGGCTCCACCCATGCCTTCGTCCTCGCCGACCGGGAGGACGGGTCCACGGACGGCCTCGCCGATCTCTATCTCGAGGGCACCGACCAGCACCGGGGCTGGTTCCATTCGTCGATGCTCCAGGCCTGCGGCACCATCGGCCGCGCGCCCTATCGCGGCGTGCTGACCCACGGGTTCACCCTCGACGAGAAGGGCAACAAGATGTCCAAGTCGCTGGGCAATACCGTCGCCCCGCAACAGGTCATCGACCAGTACGGCGCCGATATCCTGCGGCTGTGGGTGGCGCAGTCGGACTATACCGCCGACCTGCGCATCGGGCCGGAGATCCTGAAGGGCGTGGCCGACAGCTATCGCCGCCTCAGAAACACCATGCGGTTCCTCCTGGGCGCCGTGGCGCATTTCGACGAGGCCGAGCGGGTGGCCCCCGCCGACATGCCCGAACTGGAACGCTGGGTCCTGCACCGGCTGGCCGAACTCGATACGGTCGTGCGCGAGGGCTATGCACGCTACGATTTCCAGGAGGTAGTTCGGGAGCTCTTCAACTTCGCCACGGTGGAGCTCTCGGCCTTCTATTTCGACATCCGCAAGGACGCGCTCTACTGCGACGGCGACACGCCCCGCAGGCGCGCGGCGCGCACGGTGCTGGACCTTCTGTTCCACCGGCTGACGACCTGGCTTGCGCCGGTGGCGGTCTTCACCATGGAGGAGGTCTGGCTGGAGCGGTTCCCCGGCGCCGACAGCTCCGTCCACCTTCAGGACATGCCGCAGACGCCCGAGGACTGGCGCGACGACGCGCTGGCGGCGAAATGGGCGGCGGTGCGCCGGGTGCGGCGCGTGGTGACGGCGGCGCTGGAGGTGCAGCGCGCCGACAAGGTGATCGGGGCGTCGCTGGAGGCCGCGCCGGTGGTCCATGTGCGCGATGACCAGATGCTGCAGGCGCTGAAATCGGTCGATTTCGCCGATCTGTGCATCACCTCGGACCTGATGCTGACCGCCGACCCCCTGCCGCAGGAGGCGTTCCGCCTGCCCGAGGTCGAGGGCGTCGGCGTGGTCTTCGAACGGGCCACGGGCGAGAAATGCCAGCGCTGCTGGAAGATCCTGGCGGATGTCGGCCGCCATGCCCATCCGGGCGTCTGCGCCCGCTGCAACGCGGCCCTGGGATAGGCCCCGCCGCCGCTTGCGCCAGATCAAGGCAGCAAGCGGCGGGACCGGCTCTAACCAGGTGCGATCAAGGGAGAAACCGACGATGGACAAACAGGCGTTGAAGGCCGCGATGCTGGCGCTCGAGGCCGCGGAACTGCAAGAGGCCCGCGAGCATTACGAGGCTTACCTGCAGGAATCCCGTCTGGCCGAGAACGAGCCGCATGAGCGCGACGAAATGGCCAGCGCCCGGATCGCGGCGGATCTGGCCCATGGGTTCGACGCGCCGATCCACGACCACGAAGCCAAGATCATGGCCCTGCGCGACATGGATTTCGCCCCCCGTGACAGCGTCGGCCCCGGCGCCGTGGTCAGCTGGAACGGGCGCAACTTCGTCGTCGCGGTCGCGACCCAGCGGTTCGAGGTGGACGGAGAGACCTATATGGGCATCTCGATGGACAGCCCGGTCTATCGCAAGATCGACGGGCTGGCGGCGGGCGAAACCTTCGAGATGAACGGCATCGAGATCACCCTGGACCGGGTGGTCTGAGCGATCAGCCCTCGGGGCCGTGGAGCAGTTGCTGCACCGCCCCGGCCAGGAACAGATAGAGCGAACTGGCCATCAGCGCCCAATGGGCGACCCCCGGCAGGTCGAATTCCAGCGCCGCGGCCCAGGCGGCCAGGGCGACCCACAGGAATGTCACCGGCAACGACAGGGCGCGCCAGCGGGCGGTGCGGACCGGATGGATGAACTTGACCGGCACGAACATCAGCACGGTCAGCACCGCGACGACGATCAGCGACACGGCCCAGGGCGGTTCCGTGGCGAACAGCACCAGCACCGCGATGTTCCAGCAGCCGGGAAAGCCGGAAAAGGAATAATCGCGGGTCTTCATACGGGTATCGGCAAAATACATGGCCGATGCGAAGGTGATCAGGATGATCGCGACCCATCCCGACCAGCCATCCATCAACCCGCTGGCATAAAGTGCATAGGCGGGGATGAAGACATAGGTCAGGTAGTCGATGATCAGGTCCATCAACACCCCGTCGAATTGCGGGGCATTGGATTTCACATCGTAACGCCGGGCCAGGGGGCCGTCGATCCCGTCGACCGCGAAGGCCACCACCAGCCAGACATACATCATCGCCCAGTCGCCCTGCACGGCTTCGAGCATGGCGAGCATGGCGAAGACCGCGCCGGTTGCCGTGAGCAGGTGGACGAAGAGGGCTTTGGTCTGGGCCGTCATGAAGGTGTCATGAAGCAAACACCGGTGCGGCGCAACCGGGGGCTGCCAGGCGGAGTGCGCGATGCGCACGCCCTGTGTCTCGCCGGCGGTGCCGGCTCGGGTCCGGGGGCGCTGCCCCCGTCCGCCCGCTGGGCGGACCCCCCCGGGATATTCCGGACCCAA